>Ga0208231_1000025_pt1 | contig 52097 bp, 76 predicted proteins | sample LakMenEpi15Jun12_FD_150702 | JGI IMG/M metagenome (GOLD analysis project Ga0208231, IMG submission 150702) | Freshwater microbial communities from Lake Mendota, WI - 15JUN2012 deep hole epilimnion (SPAdes) | ecosystem: Environmental > Aquatic > Freshwater > Lentic | place: Lake Mendota, Madison...
TGCTTGTGCTTCTTTAACTCTCTGAGCTTGTATCTCAGGATTTAATATAGATATTTTACCTTCTAATGGTGTACCTTTAGTAGTTATTCTTAGTTTAGGATTATCCATTAAAGATACTAACTTGTCAGCACTTGGTATGTAGCTAGGGTCTGCCACACTCTTTTTAACTATCTTAGCCATTGTTGATAGTTCAACATCAGTAGGATCTATGCCAAAGCCTTTAAGAACATCGCTGTAAACTTTATCTACATCTTTAGCAAACTTTAAAGAAGGTACTGAATCAGTTATAGTGTCTACATAAGGATCTAGTAGGTCTGCAAACTTCTTAGCTGCTGGAACATCTTTCATTAAAGCTTTAATCTCTTTAATACTGTTTACTATAGCTTCTGCATTAGCTTCTGTTGCTTTAGGAGGTTTAACTACTATTTGTGTAGTTTTCGTTGGAATCATTTTCCACTCAGGTAAATCAGTAGATATTTTTTCTACAACTCTGTCTTTACTGTCTAATCCAGCACTACTTATAATAGAGTCTATCTGTTCAGCTAGCTTCTTTGGCCCTTTACTATCACCTCTAGTAAAAACAGCATTTTTCTGTATTAGTTTTAAAGTATCTATTAATCCTTCTGGTAATTTTACTTTCTTTGTTTGGTTAGCTATAACCTGCCCACCAGCAGCTTTCATATTATCTATGATTGGTTTAGTTGCATTACTTACTTGATCTACAAGTTCTTTGTATGCTTCTTTAGATAGTTTCTTAGTATCTACACCACTTTTAATAACATCATCAAATGGCTTAACTAACTGTGTGTAGTCATCAGCTATGCTTTTAAAGATATTGATAACTTCTTGATCTCCACCTTTAGCTAACTCTTCTATAGACTTACCTGTAGATTGTGCATAGGTTCTTACTTTACCTAATACAGCTTCAGCACCAGCTTTAGCAGTGTTAGCATCTACAATCCTACCTAGCACTGCATTTGTTACACCACCTATACCACCTGTAATAGCTGCTTGAGTTAAATTGTTTTTAATATTTTCCTTGTTCTGAGGGGCAAATAAGCTACCTCCTACATTGGTAATTAGGTTAGAGCCTCCTGCTGTAGCAAAACCAATAGCAGTTCTAGCTATATCTCTAGTTATAGGTTTAGCTTTAGCTAACTGTGTAGCTGTTTTAGCTAGTGGCCCTACTGTTCCTAGCCCACCTGTTAAGTACATTAGTGCTGTGTTTAAACCAGTTTCAGTAAGTAGTTTACCGCCTTTAGCTAAGTTTCTACCTAGCTTATAAGAATCTGATTTAGTGTTAGCTCCTTTCTCAGCAGCTAACTTATCTGACATCTTTCCTTGTGCTGCTAGACCATACTGTAAACCTAGCATTAGGTCATTGTTGGCTTTTGAATGCGTTAGATACAACTCATCTGGTGTTAGTGTTTGACTTTGTGGTATTAAACTACTCTGTTCTGGTGCTGGGTATGGAAAAGCACCACTATCAGTGTTAGTTGTTGCTCCTGTTATTGGTACAACACCTTTAGAGTTAAGAACTAGAGTATTATCATTACCAGCAGTAGTAAACTTATGTCCTGCTAAACCAAAAGTATTAGCTGTCTGTGATCTGTCTGGAGTAGCATCATGTGTAGAGAACCCTGTTACAGCAAGCATTTTGTTAGCTTCTGTCTCATCTACTTTAAGGTCATTAACTATAACTTTCTTTAGCTTATCAGCATCTAGAGCAAGCTTAACTGCTAACATAGCTTTATCTCTCTCTTCTGTAGAAAGAGGTTTGTTTAATTTACCTTCATCATAAGGTTGGAATTGTCTAGGAGCTGAGACTATATCTAATATATCTGCACTTTTAGAATTGAACTTACTTGGAGGTACAACACCTTGAGCAATGAGCCAATGCCTGTTCAGCACTGCTCTAGCTACTAAAGCTCTACCTAAAAGTGGTTGATTGCCTGACTCAGCATTTATTAATCTTAAAAATATTTCTTGACTCTGACTCATCTTACAAACTGTTAAAGTAATTTAACTCATCCTCGAAACTGCTAGGTTTTACATTATAAGTTTTATAACCTCTTGACGTGCTGACACTACTAGGTTTAGGTGCTGCTATTTGTGCAACAGGTTGTTGGACTATTGAAGGTTGCTGTACTGCTGGTGCTTGAGTAGATATTGGCTGATTACGGAATGGATCTCCTGGAATAGCTCTACCTGCTGCGTTTAATACTAGATTTCTATTATTAAGCTCAATCATGGCGTTGCTTGCAGCTCTTTCATTACCATACTTAACACCATTTTTAACATTGCTAGCCATTAAGAAGCCAAAACCATCTTCAGCATTTTTAATAAGTGATTGTGGATCTGTAAGACCAGGAGAGAATACAAGCTTTAATGCACGGGTAAAGTCATTCTCTGTTTGAGTACCTACGTTCCCTAATGCTCGGTTAATACTTATGAAGTTAGGTTCTAAACTACTTAACACACCATAAAGCTCTCTAGACAATTCTACATCTTCTGGAATTAATGTTTCAGCTTTAATCTTCTCGTCATAAATAGTTCCTGATGAACTGTCATTGGATAAAGCTTTACCTTGAACTGCCCTTAACATTGAAGTACCAGAATCAGAGATAGTTAAACCTCTAGCTTGCATCTTCTTATAAACATCTATTAACTGTTTAGTTTTCTGTGTAGCATCTGTTATATTGTCCTCAGAGGCATTAAATGAGTCTCTACCCTTCTCCCAATTTTTCTGACCTTCAGCAGTTAAGCTAATATCATTCTTTATTGATCTAATAAATGATCTCTCTACATCATTTCTAGCATACATATCAGCAAACTCATCTATTTTTTTATCTTTAACCTCTTGTATACCTAATCTTCCTTGAGCTTCTACTGCTTTAGCATCAGTGTCATATATTTTAGCACGTTGCTCTGCCTGCAAAGCTCCCTGTGCTATTTTTTGAGCTTCACGATCTTGAGCTAAGAAGTCTACACTCGGTGCTTGCGGTTCTGGTACATACTCTTGTGCTACTGCACCAGCTTGCATTGGTTGTGTGTTATCTACAGTTGCTCCGCCTGTGATAGCTAAATCTTCTGGTGTAAGCTCTGTGTTGCTTGGTTGCTGTGGTTGTGATGTTTGCCCTACATATTTAGAGTATAGGTTGTATGCTGGTGAGCCTTCGTCTAAGTACATTAACCTAGTGTTTGCTAAAGCTTTAGTTGATGCTTCCGCCTGTTCTGGTGACATGCCTGACTTGAGTAAATCTTGCTTAAAATTTACAAAATTATTTATATCCTCATATTCAAACTTTCTTTTAATTTGATCTGCTATTTTTAATCTATCTGCCTGTGCTGCTGCTCTTTGAGTTTGTAGTGTTAAAGCATTTTGTCTATTCTGTTCAGCTATTCTAGCTGAGTTAGCTGCTGCTATAGCTTGATTGATACCAGATTGGAAGTTAGTTCTACTGTTGTTAGCAGCAGATATAGAATTACTCAAGAAGTTATTAACAGATTCTTGAGGATTCATTACTGTGAATCCAGCTTCTGCTGATAAGTCTGGTGGTGCTATGTAGTCTTTACCCATGTAGTCCTTTGTTTAAGCTCCAGCAGCCTTAGAGGCTGTACCAGAAGCAGCAGCTAAAATATCAGTCCATAACTTCTGAGCTTGAGCTTTTTCTGCTAAATCCATTTGTCTTCTTTGGATTCCTTTAGAGAATTGATTATTCTTATCACCTTGTATGTTAGCTAAGTTCTGAGTTCTTAAAGCGTTCTCTCTATCAAATGCTTGTGTAACTATGTCATTATTAAAGCCTAGAGCTTGCATAATGTTCTGGAATCCTTGATTGTAGATATTAGAACCTAAGCTAGTACGTTGATCTTGTAAATTACCTGAAGCTTGTAACTGGTTAGCACTTGTGTTAAGTAAGTTTTGTCCTTGTCCTGAGAATAGACCAGCTAGTCCTGTATCTGTACTACGCTGATTAGCTAACTCAGCTTCTTGTGCTGCTCTAGCTCTTTCATTAACAGCTAGGTTAGCTTCAGCTTGATCTCTGATTAAACCTCTTTCTAAGTTAGCTCTCATGTTGTTACCTGAACGAGAAGAGTAGCCACCTGTGTTAGCTAGGTTAGCATTAAGGTTAGATATGTTTGATCTTAGTGTATCTAGTGGTTGTGCATTATAGTAATTACTTACGTCTTGTTGAGCTGCTTGCTGATTGCTATTAATTAGATCTTGGATAAGATCTCCATAACCCCTAGCTGAGTTAGCAAGTCCATAAGTAGCTCCAATGTCTGAGAAACCTTGTCCATAAGTTTGATTCCCTTGATTCATTAAGGTGTTAGCTTGCTCATTTGGACTCTTTAGTATACCAGAGCCAATGTTAGTTAAGTCTACACCACTTTTAACGATTTGTTGATCAACGGGTAACGGTGCATTTGGGTCAGTTGTGGGCGTAGTGGGCTGCGATCCGTCAGTGCCACTTCCAGTGCTTTTATAAAGGCTGTTCCCAATAAGTGATTTATTTGCATCGTTGGCTTTTCCTGTGCCTCTAAGGTCTTTAACTTCGGGGTTTTTTTCGAGGTAGTCTTGGACTCCATTGTATTCACCTGTTGCATTGACTGCGTTCCTGAAAGCATCTGTTACGACTCCTGTTTTGATAAATTGTCCGCCCATCGGTTTAGATGGTGCTGGTACGAATTGAGGTGTTGCTGGACTAGCTGGTGCTGCTTTTCCTGACACTGTTCTTGCCATCTATTGACCTCTCTTATTTGAGAACTTAGCTCTAGCTAACATTTCTGCGGCACTTAAACCATGTTGAGACCCATTGCGGGGTTCTACAAATTCTCTGTAAGCTGCATAAGCATTAGGATACAGTGTATTATCAGCATCATTAGGAGATCCCCCATAAGTATATTCTTTTGCAACCTCGTTTTCTCTATCCCAGTTCCTAGCTAAAGGCTCATACTCAAGACCTCTCTGATATGTCATAAGAGCGGTATTCTCTTTTGCATCTTTTCTATAATCTGGTGATGTTCTGTATAGCATATTTTTTATTGCTTTTTTTGGCATACTTAAAACGGGTTCTAGTGTAGGTTGATTCTTCATCACAGAAGGGATTAACTGAGCTAGTATCTTAGCAAATTCTAAATTATCGTTCTTTTTACTCATCTATTGACCTAATCCTTGTAATCCTGATAGAATACCAGCATAACCACCTGAAGGTATGTTAGCTCCTGTTAGAACATTTGGTATATTCCAGTTTAAAGTGTTACCTACTGTCTGTCCAAATGGGTTTCTATTATATTGTTTTAAAGTTCTTCTTTCTCTTGGATCTATTAAAAGACCAGTTGATGGATCTCTTTTAATCCTACCTTTCTTATCAAACTCAAAACCAGCAGCAGTGTTTTTATAGTTTATTGCAGGTGTCTGACCACCAAAACCACCTGTAGCTTGAGAGATCATAGTATTAAAGTCCATACTATATATAGTATAACACTTTGGTAGTGAATGTTACTAATTGGTTGGTTATTTTAACACGCTTATCCCCTTAACATACGTTAATAATTTTGCGATACTTTAAGTATGAGCAAAAAGCAAACAAGCCGAAAGGTAGCTAAAGTTGCTGCAAAAGTTCTTAGAAGCCCTAAATCTACAAGAACGAGCAAAACTATAGCTGCTAGTGCAGTTGCTCAAGCACAAGGAAAGAAGAAGTAACTGCTTGAACATTCATAAGTGAGTTGGTATTTCCCGTACCAGCTCACTTATATATTAAAAGAAAAATCAAATATTCTCTAATTTAGATGTATTTTCTTTAACTTCTTTTCCTTTTACGTTTTTATTTTCAAGCATAGATTTGAGCGTATTATCAAAAAGCTCTTCATCACCAGTGCTTGAATCTTCTTGTTGCTGGATAAATTCTTCTAGCTTGTTTTGCTCTTGGGCTTGTTTAAGGGTTAGTTTTTTGTCCATTTATTGCCTCTGTAAATTTAACAGCTATTTCATAAGTAGCGTATAGATAATACATAAATAATGCTAAACATAAAGCTCTTGCCACTACAAACCAAAGAAATGCACCAACTATTTCTAAGCTCAGGGGGCTAGAAAATAAAGAATAAAACACTTTCATCTTTGTTTGTGGATATGTAGCTAAAAGCAAAAAATAAATACCTAACCCTACTACACAGAACTTCAAATTATCGTACATTTCTTTACGAGTCTTTTTGTATACTTCTTTTCCTTGATGTTCCCTTATTTCTATATCTTTTAAATGTACTAATAGATTAGCTACTGACGCTGTATTTATGGCAAGTATAGTCGTGAAAACCGTTATATAGTGATCTTTTATCAATGTATCCAAATTATTTACACTAATTTCACCAGAAAGCAAAAAACATAAGCATATCAATAGTCCAACGATAAAAGGTAATATTGTCATAGTTTAAATATCTCGAATAAAGAACTTATAATCTTAAAAGGTGAGTTGTTTAATAAATTTTCATCAACTGTTATATTTTTTTTTCAAAGGTTTTTTGTCGCTTACATAAGTAATGCTATTCCCACTTTTTGCAGATATATGTGATTGTCCTTCACTCGAAGCTTGAGAGATCATAGTATTAAAGTCCATACTATATATAGTATAACACTTTGACAGTGAACGTTACTAATTGGTTAGTTATTTTAATACTACAGTAATATCGAAGATTTCGTCTGTTTTACCTTTCATTGAAAAATCAAGGAAACCATCAACTATATCGATTGAGTAGGTTAAGTTAGGTTTGTTCTTTGGAGAACCATTTACGAAATAACCTTTACTTAATAATTTACCTTGACCAGCTACATTTTGAAATATTATTTCTTCCTCGAAGCGAATAAAATTACTAAGATTAGAGATACCTACAACAGAAACTATCATTACAGCGTTAGTCATAGGTAATTGATGATGTACTACTGAAACCATGTCATCTGAAAGTAACTGCTTCTCGTAAGTAGGGTACTCTGAACCGTTCTTACCTGGTGTACCTTGCTCTCCTTGCTCTCCTTGCTTACCAGTCAAATCTCCTAGAGTGTTTTTCCAAAGATCAAACAAGTTAGCTAATTCTTTTTTAACAAAAACATAATCAAACTCTGCGTTCTTTCCGTCTTTACCATCTAAACCATTCGTACCATTTAGACCATCTTTTCCATCTACACCATCTTTACCATCAGCCCCATCAAGTCCGTCTTTACCATTTAGACCATCTTTTCCGTTAGCTCCATCCTTGCCGTCAGCTCCATTTAATCCGTCTTTACCATTAGCACCATCAAGTCCATTAGCACCATCTTTACCATCCTGTCCTGGATCTCCAATATCGCCTTTTTGACCTTTAAGCTTATCTACTTTTTTAGCTAATAGCTTTTCGATTTCTTGGTTAAAAACTTCTAAAACCCTTTCTTTTAAAGGCTCTTTAAATTCTTCACTAAACAGCTCGCCTATTTGGACTAATTTATTTGTTATTTCTACTCTACCTGATCCGCCTATCATAATTATGTATCCTTATATTAAATTGTGTATCCTTAAAAAAGCCGAAATATGATTTTTCTCTTCTTCATCTAAAGTAAACGATCTTCCATCTGCTGCGTTTTCAACATTAGCTAGATGTAAAGTCCACAATGCAAGGTCTTCTGATTGAACTTCTAAAGGTTCATTCGCTAAAGGTATAAAAAAAGTTGTAATTAACTCTAGTTGCGTGTTATTTTCAGCTAAAGAAAAATAATTAATCAATTTGCCTCCATTTTACTGTGGAACCAACTTTCGCCACTATAGCACTCGAAGCTACCTCCGAAGCGAATCTTGCTGTTAAAGTAGCATCCGCTGTTGCTCTTATTACACCTTTAATATTCGCCCAATTGTTACCTGTCGTTGCTGATGTTGCGTTACTCGCTGCTGGTGAATCAAAAGCCTGAATTAAAGCATTTCTCGTTGTTGTTGTAGCTGTTAAAGAATATTCGCTTGTTAAAGACAAGTTTGTCGCTGCACCAGCCGAAGCACTAACACCCCATCTAGAGCCAGTGGTAGTCGCCGCTGCCGTATACTGGATGTTAAATTCAAATTCATAAAGCTTTCCACTCAAAACAGGGAAATTCAATCCCGTAACATCTTGCATCGTATTAGCTGTAGCGTTATTGTTTGTTACATCTGAACTCAGAACTGATATTTCAAATCCCGAATTCGCAGCATTTGACCCTTGATTGATAGATTGCTTCACGCTGCCAGCCGTGGTCAATACTTGAAATCCCTGTGAATCAGTGTACTGCAAAGTTTCGCTGGAAGAAAGTACAACCGAAAACAATCTTCTAGTTCCTACTTTAATTATGACTGTCTTCGCAGTTGTATCTAAATTAAAAACATTAAAGAAATCAATAATTCTAGTCTTACCCGAAGCTGCTGCTGGTGCTAGGTTTATTACGCTAGTATTATTTGTGTCTCCTGAAGTGAAGGAGGGTGTTAGCTCTCCTACCGCACAATCCCTATATGAGCAATAAAAAGGTAGTTGGTTAGTGGTTACAGTCGTACCAAGCTCTATCGTTAAATTCGTAGCATCGTTAAGAATAATCACGATCTGATGAAACTTATCCTTTTCATTTCTTCTATTGCTTTACTGCTTGCTGGTATATTACTAGGACGTAACTTTTTGGTACTCCCCGTCAGTAAATCTTGAGTAGTGTCTGATGTGTCTACATAAACAAACCAGTCATTAGCTGGATCTACAACTGTTCCCTCTGTTAATCCAGATATTTTTGAATCAGGCATTTTCTGTTAATATCCCAAAACTATCTTCTTGAAGAATTTTAAAATTGTCTTCTTGAAGAATGTAAAAACTGTCCGATGGGATGCCACCTGTTACAGCTTTTTGCTCTATCATTAAATCTAGTTTAAGTTCTACACCTGAAGAAGACATCTTAATGTATATAGTATAACACTTTAGTGTCTGCTGTTACCACTTCCATGACAAGTTCCCTACTTTGTTGTAAGCTACTACTGCTGCGTACATTAGATTTCTAGTTACTAGGTTTACACCATCTTGTTTAAGCAGTTCTTTGAATATACCGTGAGTTAATCTTTGAGGCAAAGTCTTTTCTCTACACAGGAAATCATGTACTAATGCAGCTCTTATGTAATGTTGTTTAGTTTTCTCACCTATTAACCACGCTGACCATAAAGGTCTGCTAGCACCGTCTGATGCTGTACCTTTAGGTATTCTAAAGCTAAATGAGTGTAGAGAAGGTTGTTTAGTGTCAGTAACTCTAACCATGATTGATTTAGTTAGTAATAAAAACATTTGCTTATCGGCAAAGGTGACATCTAAGTCAGTGTTCATATCAAAACCAATCATCTCAACTTTCATTATGCACCATACCTAGCTGTAAAACCTACTCCTGCGAACTGTCTAGCTTCCGCTAGTCTTCTAGAAAATATCTCATTAGGAAATCTCCATCTTAAAAACTCTATAGAAGCTTCTACAAGCTTGCCATCATTAATTAACTTTCTTAGCGTAGAAGTACCAAAAGCACCTGTACCAATGTTATATACTAAACTGATAAGTGCATCATATTGATTCTGATTTAATTTAGTAACGTCTATTAGTTTCTTGACTTTACCTTCAAACTGTGATAAAATATCTTTAAACAGCTTATCGGCTTCAGCTTTAGTTATCTTATCCCCTGCCTTGACAGGAGTACCGTTTGCGTAGAATGTGTTTCCATACGCTATCGTCCACACTCCTACAGTGTCTTTGTAAGCTGTTAGGTTTGGTGATCTGGAGATCTCCCTTGTGTGTAAAAGTGTTTCCCCTTGCTCGCTTAATTTCATGGTTCATTCCTTTTAGTAGTGTTCGCCTCTGTTACCAGCGTATAACCACTCTGTGTTTTGTTGCCACAGCACTTCATAAGGAAATTTATTCTTATCTGCACCTGTAGCATTATTAGTTAAACTTCTTAAATCATTTAGTCTTTTATCGTAGTTAGCTTTAGATATCTTGAAAGAGTCTAGGTCTGAATACTCATATAAACATCTGTAGTGATATACACAAGCATATAGCAAGTTATCAAAATAAGCTTCTGGTATGTAAGTAATATCTTTATAGTTTACTCTGTAAATACATGATATAACTGGTGGCTCTGCTTCATCTACAGTATAAGTAGTTGTTAGTTCTACATATAATCTACCTGTTTCGGAAGTGTGAATAGTTCCTACAAACTTACCAGCAGTAGATGTTATATTAAGCTTTTGTTTTAATCCTTCTCTCTGGTCTATACAGATTAGCTCTTCATCATTGATAAAAAGTGATCTTAGGAATAAAGCATCTTCAGGTAAATAAATCCTAGAGAATGTGTATCCGCTATTATCTTCATTAGTTATAGATAGGTTATAGACAGTTCTAGTACCTATATCACTGCCAAGTTCTCTAAAAATGTCTTTAACAGCTAACTCTATGATTAATTCAACTAGGGATGAGTCTTCCTCACCCCTTAGTCTTAAAGCTAAAGCTACTTTATTCTTGAAATCATTTTCTCTTATATTAGCCATCGATAGATACTGCTAGTTTGTCTTTCTTATTGCCTACGTTAGTTTGAATTTGATCTTTGATGTCTTGCAGTGAATCCACTTGAGAATCATCAATGTTACCTATGCTTAAGCTGATAGGTGCAGCACTCTTGATCTTGATTAATATTTCTGAACTAATGAAGTTACTAGAAGAGATACGCTCATCATCTTGTAGGATCTTTAATTCTTTAATTAACTCTTTATCTGTAGGCTTGCCATTCTCATCTAAGTCAAGTACGAATCTAATTTCACCAGATTTAAAGTAACCGTCATAGTTAGTTACCATCCAATCTAATACATCAAATAGTGTTACTGGGTTTGGATTCTTAGCGTCATTTCTGCTTATCTTAGTTAAATCAAAAGCATACTCGTGAATATTCCACGGTTTGTTAGCTACAGTTCTTAATAGTTCATTAGATAAAGTAGTTTTCTTACAGTCTACTTTAAAATCAATCTCTTTAGTTCTTTTCCATATATTCTCGTACTCTCTTTGGTACTCAAATAATCCTACTACACAAGCTGCCACTAATGGAAACGGTGTAGTTACTTTAAATTTTGTTAGTTTTGCCATTTTAATTATCCCCTTTAATTGGAGGAGGCTTCCCGCTCCGCAGTCAGCCCCCTTTAATCTTTACTAAATTACAGTTGTGTGATACCGTCTAGAATGAAATGCTCATCAGCATAAGCAAGTAGAAGACCTAAGTTAGCCTCACAGTATTTTTTAATACCAGAGTAACCGTTGTAATCGTGATCTCCTGAATCCTTAGACCATTTGAACTCCATACCTTCTAGAGCTGCTATGTTCAACCTATCTTTCTGAATCGTTAGGATTCTGTTAGCATAAGTTGTACCTGCTGTGTCGAACATTGGGTGAATGTAGAATGTAGCTGAACCGAACTGAGTATCGATAGTTCTGATTTTAGTTCCTCTACGTTGCTCTTCCATACCTTTGTCAAACTTAAGGTCGTATTTGATGTTGTTAAGAGTGCTATCAATTCTACCTATTGATTTGAAAGTGTTATAACCACACATGTGAAGTGTGTTTTCACTTGTACCAATAGCTGCATCAATAGTTCTGATGTATTCAGAGATTACATCGTAACTTAACACTGGGCCACCTAAAGAAGTAGCTGTGATTACGTTACCTGAAGCATAAGTCTCAATAGCATTGAATAAACCATCACTTAAAGTGAAAGCTGCATCTTCAGTACCAGTTGATAAAGCACCAGTTGTAGCACCTACTCTAGCTAATGAATCATAGTGAGTTGCACCAAACAATAATGTAGCTTCAAGCTCTTCAGCCATGTAGTACACTTCTTGCTCTTGTCTAGATTGCCACTGAGTATGTTTTGATCTGTCTTTTTGTTGTTGAATATATCTAACATTGTTGATAGACATATTGCTTCTGATGTTTTGAGTAGCTGTTACTCTCTCTTCAATACCTTGATATTTACGAGTATCACCAAAAACACTACCATGCACAACACCTGTAGCTAAAGGAAGGAAAGTAGCTCCAGAAGCGTGTGTTTGTTTAGATTTAGCTGTTACACCACCTGGAACTAAAGTTCTTGGTGTGTTTTGGGTTACACCTAGATTTCTAGCTACTGTTACAGTGTTTGTACCAGTGTTGATGTCTGTTACTTTCATCCACTCTTTTCCTACTGGGAAGAACAGGATTTGCTCTTTTCTTAACACACTAGCATCTGCCATTGTGAAAGTAGTGTCAGTTGAGTTGTTGATACCTGAAGTAGTTACGAAAGATAGAGGTCTGCGTAATGCAAACTCTGTCCAACTTACGATTGGATCTTTAGTAGTGATACCAGGTAGTTTTACTGAAGGTCTAGCATCGTAATTTTCATCCTTTGCTAGTTTGTTTGCGTATGAACCACCATTAATAGCTAGTTGCCTAACTAATACTAGTGGAGAGTTTTCTTTTTTTATTGAATTTTCCAAGCTAGGTATGATAATATTAGAGTGTCTTACATCACCCTTAAAATTAAGCTGACCTAAACCTGTGGTTTCTGTTACTGCCATTTATTTCTCCTTGTTATAGGTACTCAGAATATCCATCCTGAAACCCATCTAATTGTGGCGAGTTTCCGCCAACGCTTTGCGTATTTGAGCTAGGCATACTGTTAGTAGCCAAAGCTTGTTTTCTTGCTAATTGTTTTTGAATATCAGCTATTCTATTAGGATCTGATAAAGAATCTAATAATTGATCTTTGATCGTGTTAGCTGCTCTTATTAAAGTGTTATTATCGTAGTAACCATATCTGTTAAAGAACTGCTGAGCTTGAGCATCTTGTTGAACTAAAAACTCTGCTGCTTTAAGAACAGTGCCTTTTTCAACATGCCTTTCTTCAAAATAATTCTCTAACTGATTTACTATCTGTTCAGTTTGATACCTTCCAGCCATAGCTTGAGCATCTTGTACTTGCTGTCTTAAAGCTTCTACTTCTGATTGATAGTTAGGTAGTTGATTTCTTAAATCTTGAATCGCTGGTAAAGCATTATTATAGTCAATAGTCTGGTACGGATCGGCAGGCTTTTGTGCTTCTGGATTAAACAAGCTTGCTAGCTTATCCATTGTACTAAACTTCTGTTCGTATGGCTTTAGGCTATCTTGTACCAATGACATAATAGCTGCACTGTCATATTGTGGTGCTGCTTGAGCTGGTGCTGCTGATTCTGCTGGTGCAGATACGTCACCACCTCCAACATCTCCTACATCTGATAGTTCTTCGTTATTTATTGTGTATCTAGTATGTTTAAAACGCATGTTCGTTCTTCCTTTTATAGTGTTTCACTTTGCTACATTTTGTTACTTAAAATTGAAATTATTTTTTAATTCCTAAAATATTATGCGGTTCTGCATAAAAATATCTAGTTGCTACAGTTTCTGTCTCATGCCCTGCAAAATCTACAGACTGAACATGAGAAAAGAAGTCTATTTCCATCTCTGGTTTTAAACCAATTTTATCAGCCCATTCTTTTAGTTCATCTGATATCTCATGCACATAGTAGTTCTGATAAACCTGACTACTGCTAGTTGCATTAGGTAAGATGATTCCACTAGCTAGGACTATTTGTGTTACTCTTTTAATAACTATATTGTTTCCTACTGGTGTAAATGGTACTGATTTGATAGCTGCCATACTTACCTGTGGTTGAGCTTCCTCTATTTTTCTTCTTGTTTCCTTATTTCTAGGCCCTTGCATTGTTTCCCCTTTCTCTTTCTCTCTCTAATTTGTCTATACTATTTAGTACAGCATCTAAATCGAAGTATCTATCTAGAACTAAATTTAAAGCTTCGAACCCCCCCAAAGCTTTAACCTGTTCTATTTTTACTTCAAAAAAATTACTTACATTACAGTGAAGTAAACCTTTATTCTTTTGTTCATAGTTAGCATCAAATTTAGCTAACTCGTCCTTAAGTAAACCTATTAAAACTAAAAACATATCATTATCAAATAGTGTTACTATCTGCTTTAGTTTATGTAGTCTTAATGAATCATCCCCTATCATCATTACACTCCTTCGTTTGGTCTTGGTAAACTACTAGCCTGCGGTGTTGGTTGAGGCTCTTCAGGTTGTGGTGGTTCCTGCCCCTCTTGACCTTCCTGCATTGACTGTTGCATCATACTTGGTGATGGTAAGCCTGATACTACTGCTTTATCTACACCAGCTAAACTAGCTGCATATTGAGCTTTATTTTGTATGACTTCTGGGTCAGTTTCCCATAATCCTACTGGATCTTCAAATAAACCTGCCTTAATGGCAGTTTCAGCTAGTGCTTTCTCTGATCTAAATATCTGGAACTTGTCTAGCTTAGAAATAGTGTCTAATAACTGTATTCTTTGCATTGTCTTAGAAGCTTTGCTAGGGTCAGCTATAGATCCTAGAGTTACTTTAAACTTAATTCTAGTGTCCACAGAAGCAGGATCAATAAATCTTTCTACTGTGTCGCCTAATACGCCAGTAGAGGTTATGTAAACCATCTTATCAGCAAATATCTTAGCTATCTGGAGAAGGATTCTACCAACATCCTCAAAGTTTTTAACAAACATGGCTAGTTGTGATTGGAGTCTAGTAGATCCTATCCTAGATAGTAATTCAAAGCTTCCTTCAGTACGGACACCAGAGCCTAAATCTTGCCCTGAGCCTTCCATTAAAGGGTTAATAGATAATGCTTCTTTAGCATTTTTAACGTAATTGTTAGCAAAATCAAAAGCAGATGATTGAGGAGCTTCACCTCTTACTTCTAATATTGGTGAATTGCCTAGCGGAACGCTAATCATCTCTCCACCCTTACCGTTTTTATATAATTCTATAGCCTCTTTATTCATTACACCAACATCAGCAAAGATTGTAGGTTTTAAATGCAATAGATAAGACTTATGCATTAATTCAATAAGCTCCTCATGGAACTCAATATCTCTTTTAATTAATTCAATAGATGATCTACCAAAGAACTCTCTAGGTTTAGGATCATTTTTAAAGATAACGAATGGAAATCTAACACCAGGATAGATAGTAACCTCATCAGAGATAACTACATTGTTTAAAACAAACTGAACAGTACCAGGTCTGTATATCTTTATTAACTCTACTTTAGGATTCTTTTTATTAAGGTCTTTTTTATTATAGTCTAATAATGTGTCTATATCGTATGTACCTATTCTTTTTCTAGTACCGTTATAGTTCCAGTAACCATTCATCTTAGTTCTAACTGGAATCTCACTTTCTTTGGCTTTAGCTAGGTTCTTAAAACCATAAGCATCTTTCATTGCTTCTACGTCTTTATAATTCATTATTTCTCTAACACAAGCTATTTGCAGATCATTCATGCTAGTAGCTGTACTATCAACAAAGAAGTTATTTAAACTAATGTGTTGTAAAAAAGGTTGAGATAACCACTCTTTCTGCACTTCTCTATTGTTAGGTTTTTGAGTTAGTTTACCAGTTTCATCAAAAGCAGATATAAACTCTGGTTTACTGTTATCTATCTCTGTAATATATATTTTCTTATGACATACTTCTAAGATACCTGTTCCTAGAAGTACGCTTTCAAATAACGTACTTCTTAGTATCTCGTGGGTGTTCATGTTGCTTAAGTAGTAGTTAAGGAGAAGAGCTACTGCCTCGGCTTGTGCTGCTGCCTCTACATTGTTGTAAGGAGCAATATCAAAAACTTTCTCATTGTTCTCGTTTAATAAAGCCTGTGTGTAAAAAGACACAAGCTGTTCTGTTAGTTTTGCTGGTTCATGGGAGATATATACATGATCTGATTCTTGGTCTCTAGTATCTGTCTTGCGTTCTTCACGTACGCCTTCGTATCTGCGGTAGCAGTCTAGTCTGTCTTGGTAATACTGAGCCGTGAAATCTATACAAGAAGAGATAGCTTTTATAGCTGCATCTTCCTTTTTAGTATTTTTATCTTCCACATTATATATAGTATAACAAGTTACATGGAGATGAAAAAAATTTAATGTTTCTTTTTAAAGATATTTATTATAAATCTAAATATCGTGGTATAATTAATGTGTTGGTGTAGCTTAATGGTAAAGTGTCTTAACGTGAGACGTACGAGGGTTCAACCCCCTCCACCAACAAAATTATAAACCTAAATTAGTAAATAAAGGGTTAGCATTAGCACCAGCTAAATAAGCTAACTCATTTTCTTTAAACTGTTCTCTAGAATCATTAAAGATTTTAAATCTGTTCTTCCATATAGTTTTATTAACTTTGTTATTTATAAAATATCTAGTAGGGTCAATCGTGTGATCTTCACCTATATACATAGAAGATTTATCTGATTTAGAAGTGCTGTCGGTAATAGCCCATCTTAATGATTTAATCTCTCTTTGACAGTGGTCAGCTTTGCAGGTATATCTAAGGTATGATTTACCAGGTGTGAGGGGGTTCTCTTCCTCTAGAAGCTCTTGCATTAGGGTAACTGTATGTTCTATGTTATTTTTATCTGATTGCCTACAGTGCCATCTCATGTGTGGGTGGAAGCATGGTTCACCATTAGGCATACTCTTAGACAGGTATTGACTTAATATAGTAACATCAACATCTACTCTATTTTCTTTAATACCTTGATTAGTTATCTGTCTATCAGCAAAGCATATCTTAACCTTGTTATAAGCTTCCCATCTGTTCAGCATTTGGTTACATCTCTCTGCTGATTCTTGTAAACTCATATTCTTAGCATAAACTTCATCAATAAAATAAGTAGTACCAGTCTTAAGGCTAGTCCAAATAAGTACCCATGAAGCATAAGTAGCTTGAGCATAGTCATGTAGTAGATCCCATCTACCATTCTCAGTAGCCCATATACCAGCCATTTCAGTGAAGGATATAGTGTTATAAGGTTGTCCATCAACTTCTTCTCTAAAGTTGAATACACAGCCTGCAGGTCTGTCTAATTCTCCAAGTATTCTAGCTTTATATAAATGCTCATTAACTATCTTACCAGTAGTTATATCCATACCAGCAGCAGCTTGCATATTCTCTAACTGTTTTTTGGAGAGGAAAATGTTATCTAAAGTAGAACCTCTAACTATCTTTACTTTACCAGCAGCTATCAAGTGAGCAAAGTCACCTTTACCTCTCTCTAAATCTATTAGATGATAAGCCATGTGGTAGTTCTTAGCAAGTCTAGTGAACGCTTGGAAGAACTGACCATCACAAGAACCAATCCTGATAAGTATATCTTGGAACAGTTCAGGTCTAATACCTTCATCAACAAATACATAGTGAACCCTGTTACCCTCAAAACCTTGTGATTCTTCTTTCTTAGACTCTGATATAGTCTTAAACTGAACAGAGGTAATACCCCCATTAGGTGCTTTTATCTTAAGAGCAGTGGTGAATACACCAGGTCTAGTTTTCTCACAGATATACTTCTGATCTAAGAAAGTAAACAAGTCTTTCTGTACTGTGTTAGTTATAACTTCCCATGATTCAGCTATTACCCAAACCATCATATCCCTAGAAGGGTCTGGTTGATGTCTAGCCTTAGGGTTATTCCCAGTAGCAGTCTCAGCTAGTAGAAACATCATAGAAGTGGTCTTACCCCACTGATTCCCACATAGAGCTATGTTAATATCAAATTCAGAATAGATAAACTCTAACTGTTCTTTTCTAGTTTTCTCAAACCTTAACAGTTTATTAACTTGTTTAGCCTCTCTTACATCATTCGTAGTATTTAGTATCTGTTGATATTTAAGAGGATCAGTTTTAGCTAGATTGTCAAGTATCGCTACTAACGTCTCTTTGTCCATTATTCCCCTCTAACACAGTGTAATGAGCTTCTAGAGCATTAAGCATAGTTCTATCACTCATAATAGCTTGAGCTAGGTCATTAACAGTATCTACTAGATTCTCAGCTCTAATAGCGATATCAGCTTGTTGGTATTTACTATCTGCCATTACCTTCTCTTTCATTACTTCTACTTTCTCTTTCTCAATGTAATTACTAGAAGTTTTACTATACAAATCAACACCGCAAATCTTGACATAGACAAGTAACTGGTCATAGTATCTTTGCTTGTTAGCAATCAGTCTCAATATCTTATTACTGTTTGGTTCTTCTAAACTCTTCTCTTCTTGGATCATATCATCGATATAACCTAAGTCTTGATAAATCCTCTGGATAATATCAGCACTAACATCAAAAGATTTCTTAATTATCTTAGAAACATTAATTAGTGATACTATTCTCTTCATAGCATCATCATAAACTAAATATGCTGTTTTCTGACAGCAAGGATAAACTTCTAACATTTTATTTACTGCGTTAGTTTTAGCACCATAACTTTTGAATGGGGTTATCCCTAATTCTCTAGATTCTAAAAGCAGTATATCATTCATAATTAACTGCTTACACTCCCCATCATTGGTAGTGTTATAAATAGCCATTATCTTCTCTTTAGACTTATCAGCAGCTAGAGAAGCTTTAATTCTATCATAAGACAGGTCAGTATCTAACTTAACTAACTCTGCTTTTTCAAATTTAACTTTCTTACTCATAAAAATGTCAGTAAATCTCTTAGCTTTAAAACCCCTATAGAAATAAAATTAATTATTATTAAAATAAAAAACTTAAGATTAGACTCTTTTTTAGTTACATGCTCCATCTGAGAAACGTGCAGTCTTTCTGTTAATTCAGATATTTTATTACTGAGCTTTTCATCTAACTTGTCTATACGTTGAACTATGTAATCACTCATAAGAATCATAGTATTTCAAGAGTTACAATTCTGTTACTTGAAAACAAATATTTTTATATTTATTTTTAATATTTCACCATACCCCTCTAGAATCCCCTACAATCAATTTAAAATATAAAAAGGTCACATTATAGCAAACAGATACTTTACTTTGATTCTATGACCTTGTAGACCTCTTAGAATTGATGTTTACTTTCTACTTCAGATACCTAAACTTAAACTATACTGAAATGTTAATGAATTATTAAGAAATTATTAAATTTTTAAAATAGTGGCTACGTTTTTTGAAAAATGGCATACTATAAGCAGCATGCGGATCGGGGTTTTATATTTAATACTACTATAATATATAATACTAATATATATAATATATATAATATATAATACTGTTATATATAATATAACTAATATATAATATAACTAATATATAATATAACTAATATATAATATAGCTAATATATAATATAGCTATAGTAAATATATAATTAATATATTTATATTAATTATTAATATATAATACTGTATAATATATAATACTGCTATACGTATTATGTTATATATTATATTTATATATAAAAAAAAAGAGTATATGTATTTACTTAACTGTTAAGCCGCTATCCGCTTTGGCGGATAACGTTCGGAGTAATATATATTTACTTATCTTCTTTCAAATAGCGGTATTAAACTTATGCTAACTATCGGCTTTAGCTCCAACTATCCCCTATCAGGTATAAAACACCATAAAACTAGCAGGATTATACCCTATCGGTGGTAAAGCTCACCCCCCAGTTCCGCAGCCCCCCCCCTGCCAGCTTGCCCCCCCTCCCGCCACGATGGCTGCGGCACGGCAGGTCACCTCCCCTCCATAGATTAATTCTAAGGGGTCTGTGTGCCTCTACAATCAATTTAAAATAGCAGTTGGCTATATTGAGAGGTTTAATTAAAATAAATCGATTCTAGAGGATTCTAGCCACTAGTAGTATAGACATAATTAAATTAAATAAGTTTAGGGTTTCAAGAAATCAAAGATTTCTTAAATACAATTATTTTAAATAAAATAACAGGCAAAACCCTAATGTAAATATTAATAAAATTTAATGTTATAATACTGAAATAATGGGAATAATGTTATTGAACTATGGAAGAAGATGAATTATTTGATATAAAGTTTCTTGAGTTTAATAATGACCAAAAGATAACAGATTATTTTTATAATTTAGTTAGTGATAAATACTGCTCATCTATACCAATTTTAGATGTTGAGCATGAAAAAGAAATATCATAATAGAGTTTATTTTTTAGAAATTGCTTGTTTTTAACACCAAAAACTAGACATTGGAAGTATATTTTATAGCTACTAAGTTTACTTTTTGTGGACTTCCACCATACAAAGTAAACCACACGAGGTGGACATTACGTTTCAAAAATCAAAGATTTTTAAATACAGTAGTTTTTTAAACTACGCGTAGCCTCTTTTTTTACTGGTTAAGCTAGACAAGTTTGTCGCAAATAAAGTATAAATTTGAGACATAAAATAACTTAAAACATAACGTGAGTGCGTATTTTTAGAGACTTTTATTATTTGAGGGGTTAGCATCACGTACACTCTGTTTTTATGACGTTTCCAGCCCAACCAAACCCCACCCTTTCCCCATTCGATGAGATGCTAGGAGGAATAAGGATGATATAATATATCTCTTATTTTCATGAATAAGGCATGTTAAGTTTAACAAGGCATGGAATATATTTGCCTGCTAAAGATTGGGGGGATTAGGGGGCTTGATGTTATCTTACCCCCAATGTAGTTAGAAGGGGATAGTTGCTAGTGGCGGTACTAAGCAGTTAGTTTCTATGGTATGCCATAGAGCTATGCATACCGCAAAGCCTATCATAATCTTAATAAACTGTTTATCTTGGTCTCTCATACTTATATTATACACCATTTAGTTATGAATTGGTTAAATCAATTATTAAATAATTATATGATTAAGATAATCCCCCAATTTTAGTATTTTAATTAAGAAATGGCTCTAGAATCACGTTTCTATTTAAGATAATATAGTGTTATCTTGATACTATACTAATGTTTAACGTTATTTTATGTTATCAGCAGCATTAGCGGGTATGCCGATAAGCATTTTATATCTAATATTTTAGCTTGTTTATGTTGCTTATCAGCAGGCAAGCGATTTTAGCTTAATTGAGGTATAAGTATGGGGGTATCAATTTAAATTTGAGTGCCGATAAGCATTTTATATCTAATTGTTACTTTATAACATTTAGGCATAACCCTAATTTGAATATTAAATATAATTAACTTGACATTATGTGTGAGGAGTGGGTCATTTTCCGCCTCAACTTATGTATATACCTATAAGTGTAAGGGTATAGATATTATATCTATAAGTATAATCAGCATACTAATTATTAGAACTGTAATAATTGCAAGGCATATAATAACTATACTAATAATTTGAGTTCAAATGATTATTACTCAAATGATTCTAGCTGAGTAATATCTATTACATTTTAATGTTACTTTATAACAATTAGAATTATGGGCATTATAGCATAAATATTTATTAGTTGTATTAAAGAAAGTTAATCTAAATATTGAAAGTTCTTATTGATTTCTTAATCTAACTTTGCTATATTAATAGTATGAGAAACGAAGAATTAAAATCAAAATACGCTCAAGAAGAGCGTGAAATAGAATCTAAAATTGCTAGGCAGTTGCCTAGTATTTTAGAAAATCCTTTATCCCGTCATTGGGATAAAGAAACAGGGTGGGTGAACAGCTATGTTCACCATGCCACATTTTATAGTTCAGGTAACTGGACTATAAAAGAGGCTTGGGATGGTAACATCACTGAGCCAGCTAGCCCAGCTAGCTTAAGTTACAGAGGTAGAGATACTTCTCTATCGCAAGAGCAAGTTAATAGCTTGCTTGAGGCAATAAGATAAAAAATAGAGACAGTTATTAAATTAGCTGTCTCTATTTTTTTTGAATTAAATTAGCAACGACCTAAGCAAGTCGTAAACTGCTTAAGGAGAAAAAAAAAATGAAAAATTATAAATTCAACAAAAAAGTTTTGAGACTAAAACTTGTGAAAATCAACACTTCACAGGAAATTAAAAATTTTCTTGAAAAATTAGAAGAGCCGACAGTAAACCTTAATTTTTTTAAGGGGTTACTAGAAATAAATAATAAAGAGTTTTATCTCGGCAGCAGTTCTGCCATTAAAAAAATATTGGAACTGTAACGCTAGTTAAGGAAAAAGAAAAAATATAATAAGGAATAAATAATTATGACAGAAACAGCATATAATAAGAAGATTTTGAAAGCGCTAGAGCTTATAAACAAGCTATCAAATGATAGTGTGTATTGTGACGGATGGACTACTGTTCACTGCCCGCAACTAGGCGAGATAGTTGAACTTCATTTAAGCGAGATAGAGTCAAGGGAAGTGATGATATGTACTGAGCAAGAAGTTTACTTTGTTTATCTTGACGATATAATACAAGAGAATATTAGAAACTTTTTAGAAAATATCATATGGGATAAGGAATAGAAGTTAATTAGTAACCAAGACTTAAGCAAGTCAAAAAACTGCTTGGAATAAATAATTATGACAGAAACAGAACTAATAGAACTATTAAATACTAACGATCTAGAAATTATTTTAGATAGTGATAAAATATATATAATAGCTGATTTATCAATATTTAATACAGGGCATGTTCTAACTATTGAGTTAGTTAATGATTTACCAGATTATATATTTGATGAAGATGGGCAAATGATAGATGGGTATTACATCTATGATAGGAATAGTATTGAGAATATAATAAGGAATAAATAAATTATGAAAATAACAATAGAATGTACTATAGCTAGAAATTCTAGCTTAAAAATAAATGGCTTAGAAGTGCTCAGAGCTGAGCAATACTTTTCAGAATTTAATGAGAATGAAATTTTATTAGTTAAAGAAAAACTAACTTATAATCCTGTAACGTCAAAATTTTATGATTATTTAACCTTTAAAATTAAAGGTAAAGAGTATGCTATAAGGGACCGAAACTGGTCAAATAATTATGGAATATGGACAGAACAAGCTAAATTAGCTAGTAATTACAATTTTATTTAAAAAATAAAGGGAATATATAAAAATGAAATATTATGAGTTAGTAAAAGAGAATCATATAGTAGGTGTAACTAACAGATGAACAAATTAAAACTATTAAAGGAATAAATAATGAAACTAAAAAGTAGAAAATTTGAAGGGTTAGAGTACGTGATACATGTAGACACTATCTATTATACATTTAAAGAATATGGTGTTAATGAATTTGATACGTATGTATATATTGAGACTCCAGAGAACTGTCTCGGGTATACCGACACCTTATTTTTACGCAAATTAGGGCATTTTGAAAAATGTAATTATTCAATAGATGGGTATTATCTTGTTAACGAATGGCGTAAAACCCCCAAATGGATTAAAAAGGAATTACTAAAAACTTTAAAAGATAATAAACTTCTAGATGATGATACTAGAAAAGAAAAGTATCTACAAGCTTATGACAAGTATAAAAATGAAAGGTTAGAAAATATAATTTTAAAATAAAAGGAAAAATAAACAAAATGGAAAATACAGCACCAACAAAATATGAACTATTAAGAGATTTTTATAAAAATCTATATGAAGCTAAAAAAGCTGAATATTCGCAAGATCTCGAAAATGCTTTAAAAGCATTAGAAACTTTTATAGCTGAGAATCCCGATTATGATAAAAGAGAAACAAAAAATAAAGAAACAGAAGACCCTAAAAAAGCTAAAAAAGAGTTAAAAGATCTAGATAAAAAATATAATAAGCTCTTAGCTGATTTAGATAAAATCGAATCTTTTAATTTAGAAGATTTTAGAGATATGTCAATACATACAGACTGGAAAAAGTCAGCTACTTGGGGCAGTAATCCAAGGGGAAAATTAACAGTATTTCATACTAAAGGCTATTCGCTAGAATTTTATGAGAATTCTTATAAAATTAGCGGGTGTGGATATTGCAAAGAATCAACGAGTACGGCTGATTTATTAAATCAATCAGTAGTTATTAAAAAGTTAATTCTTAATAAAATAGAAAAATTATTATGTATTAATAGAAATGCTAATGAGATCAAGGGCTTAGTAAGTAAGAATAATTTAGAACTGAGAGAATCCATTAATTACGGGATAAGTCAATACGGGTTAAATTTACCTAAATTTGATGGGGGCGTGGGAATTAGCTATCACGAATCTATATTAAAAAAATTAGGTTTAAATATGCGTAAAATAAGCTGGACTAAGGACAGTGATACATGGATAATAGATAGGATTTAATAACAAAAAAGAGAGGTAAAAATATGAACAATTACAATAACATAAAGAAACTAATATCTAAAATAGATATTGGTATGGATGAAGAGTACATAATCAGAGAAATAGAGGCTAGTGAGGCTATAGAAGAGGCTAGCGAATTAATTAAAAGAATAGTAGGTGAGGTAATAGACCATGAATAACCACACTTTAAAAAGCGTATTTTATATGTTACCAGAGGAATTAGAACACTATGAGCATATGATTAAATATAATAAAATACCTAAACTTAAAACTAAAAAGTTCAATACTTACTATAAAGAACTTAAGCGATTATTACCTCTTCCAGAGGGCAGCAGTTTATTAGATTATGCAATATACTATTATGCTGTTTTTAGTGAAGGCATGAAAGCAGAAATGATAGCTTATGTAGCAGCTACTAACCGAGATTATAGAGCTACTATAAACTATTTAGAGTTATCTAATAAAGGGCTTTCTAGTGTTATTAGTGAATTAAAGGTAGGTAAACAATGACTAATCAAGAAATAAATTCTCAAGTAATGAGTGCCTTAAGTCATGGATGTGATGCTGTCGATAGGCTCAGAAAAAAGTTAAAGAGAGTAAGAACCCTAGAACTTAGGATAGAGTTTCACTATGAAGTAAATAGAACTGCTAGGGGATTATTGAACGATGTAACACCTCGCAGGCTACAACATAATTACACGCCTAATGAGATGCGTAAAATATTACGTTAAAAATAAAAGAGGGTTAAGAAAATGACTAAAGTATCAGATTTATTAATAGAACTGAGAAAGGTATTAGATGATAACGAGATTTACGAATCAGATAATATCAACTCATACCTATATACGATAGCTGATGATGCTAATTTATTAATCATGCAAGGTTATCCAGCTAGTGAAGTGATAATAAAGAGTATAGATAGGTTTAAAGAGTATCTTAGTGAAGATTATGAGGAAGTGAAATAATGATAATAATAGATTTAATAATAGGATTAGTAGCTTGTGTATTAATCTTTATACCGATAGCAGTATTTATAGTGCTTGCTGATATAGTGATTAATGTATGTAGTGTAGTTAAAAATACTTGGATGACTAAGAATGTTAGATAATATATTAAAAGAACTGAGAGAATTTGAGCATTTCACAGTTGAAACACCAACTGATAAACATGCTATACATATTAAGCATGTACTTAAAACTAATAACACTCAAAATATGATTAAGTCATTAGAACTACTTAAACCGTCTAAGAAGATTATATTTTGGGTACTGGATGATAGTTCAGTAATGTTAGGGGAAGTAAACTCATAAAAGGATAGGATATGAAAACAAGGAAAACAGAAAATAAAAAACCGCTTAAAATAGAACTAAGAATACCAGAACTAGAGCTGATTAACTTATTAAACAGCTATGGCTACTCTATACATCCAGATTATAGTATAGCTAATATTCATTACTTTAGTGATTTTGATTCTAGTGTAGATATTAGTTTAATAGACTGCTCACAGATAGAGAATTAGTAATTATGAAGAGCAAAAAGGTAAGAAAAGAAGAGAGAGAAAAAGCTAAGATTATTGCTCTTCTTAAAGATATTCTACTTCCAGTAGTTGGAAGTAAGCTAGTAACTAAAGATAAGACTTACAAAATATTAAAGATTAAGAATCTTAATGATTGAAAACAAGAAAAAGGGATACTATAATATATACGCACTATGATTTTAGGAACAAGAAAACACTACAAGCCTATTCACTACGGATGGGCATATAACTTATTTGAAAAGCATGAGAAAATGCACTGGCTACCTACAGAAGTACCTATGGCAGATGATATCAGAGACTACAACACCAGATTAACAAATGGTGAAAAGAATCTGTTAATACAGATACTTAGGTTCTTTACTCAAGGGGATTTAGAAGTACAAAATAATTATAATACGCAACTGATACATAATTTCCAACTGCCTGAGATCACTATGATGTTATCTTCTTTTGCTTCACGTGAGAATATCCACGTATGGGCTTATTCTCACCTTAATGATACATTAGGATTGCCTGAAAACGAATATAGTAAGTTTCTAGAGTATGAAGAGATGAGGAAAAAGATAGATAAAATGCACTACTATTCCACTGGTGCTAGTGTATCAGATATGGCACTAGCTCTTAACCTAGCCGTATTCGGTGGTTTTATTGAAGGTGTGAGCCTGTTCGGCTCATTTGCTGTATTGTTAAACTTTTCCAGAAGAGGGTTAATGAAAGGCGTAGGTCAAATAGTTGCTTGGAGTGCTGAAGATGAGAGTATTCACTCTTTAGGTGTCTCAACACTCTTTAAAACTCTAGTACAAGAGTCTAACATTAATTTAGAAGTATTAGCAGATAGAGTATATACAGCTTGTATAGACATAGTAAATGCTGAAAAAGAGTTCTTAAAACTCTGCTTTGCTGACGGTGATGTGGTAGGATTGAAGCTAGAAGATACTTGTAAATACATAGAGTACCTAGCTGACATGAGACTTAGAGGTCTAGGCTATGAACCATTATTTAAGGTGTCTGAAAACCCTTTACCATACATGGATACTATGCTATCAGCTAAGGAACATACTAATTTCTTTGAAAACAGAGCTACTGAATACGCTAAAGGTGCTATTAATTGGTAAATTTTATTTTTTCTTAACAATTACTTTACTAAAATATGGGAATATAAATATTATGGCTGACATTTCAAAATGTTTTAATAGTGAAAACTGTTTAAAAAAAGATACTTGTTATAGACACACTGCTCCTGAAGGAATGAGGCAATCTTATGCTAATTTCTTTAAAGAAGGTGAAGAGTGTGAGTATTACTGGGAAGTGCAGAAAAAGAAAGAAGTTAAAAAGAAAATTAAAAATAATTAATATATAAATTTAAAATTATGTGTACAATAAATACAGGAGAAATAAAATGATAGAAAAATTTAAACCAAACTCACACCAAATAGCAGATATAGAATATTTGTTTAGAAAAGTTACAGAGTATAATCAAGAAAGTGATTCTTTCTATGCAAGTATGACAGTGGATAAATACGGAGTATGTATTTTTGTTACTGGTGACAACATTAAGGATCAGTTTATCAGGGAGATGGTAAACAGAGATAAATTTACTCAAATGTCTATAGAATTAGAATATTTATATATGTTAGAGCATAAGGATGAGATAGATCCAAAAATAGAAGCTCAAAATGATTTAGATAAGGAGCAGTTCTAATGGAACTAGAAGAGCTGACATTAAAAGGATATGATTTAGGTAAGCTAGGTATGGGGCTGGGTTATTTTAGTTTTAGAACCACAATAACTGATCTGTTAGTATGGGTAAAGCTTGTAGATACTGTAGCTGAAGCTAAAAGATTAGTTGTAGGTGGTGCTGTAACTCTTAACGGAGAGGTGATAACTAACACCTACAAGATCCTAACAGGTCGTATTAGTGACTACCAAGTAGATGATTACTTATTAGCTTTTTTAACTGTTGGTGAAAAGAAAGTTATGTTATATATAAAAAGAGAGGATTATAAATGAAAAAACTAACATTATTAATTATATTACTATCAATAGGAATCAATCAAGCTCAAGCGGCAGTCTATAATTGGTCAGAAGGAAAGAAAGCTCATTGGGCTGGAACTAAGCCAGTTCAGCTAGTGATTGATACCGAATACCCACAAGAGGTTATTAATAGGGTATTTGAGATATTAAAGCCATACCCGCTTGTTTTAAAAGAAAGGAAAAATATTGATTTAGCTTATGTTCCTGCTGTCAATGAGGTAGCAGTTGCTTATGCAAGTATCTACAACAATACGGGAGCTGCATTTTTAGCTTTAGCTTATAGATTACCAAGTGGGGGTGTTAATCGTGGGTTGTGTGTCGCTGGTACCGCTTCCAGTACAGAAAGGTTAGCATGGATTATCATTCACGAAATATTGCACTCCATCGGGATAGATCATACACAGCCATTTAGAGCAGGCGAAGGGTCAGCACAGCCAAGGGGATTAATGGTTAGCTTTAAGCCGAATTTAGGTTTTCAGCATGACGATTTAAGAGCCTTATCTGAGACTTTAAGAGAAGAGTTTTTAACCGACACTGTAACCGTAAGCGGAACCATTCCAGTTCTTGAAGGTATGGTGTTAAACTTCGTTAATGTAGACAGTCCAAAAGACTCAGCTCAAATCGTACCAAGTTATTCCTTTGAAGAAAAAACAGAGTATGAGATCAAGAGACTTAAGAAGGGCAGATACTACATAAATGTTACGCCTGTAACGACCGAAGCAGGGATTATAAACTTATTCCCTAAGCCGTCTACCTACTCTAAGATTAGATACTTCAGGGGGAAAAGAATTATAAATTTTGATAAGGATAGGATTTTAAACTTAGAGTTTTAATAGGAGAGAAAATAATGAGCGGTGGAAGTTTAGATTACGTTTATTTCAAGGTAGAAAGTGCAGCTTATGATATAGCAAAAGAACCTTACACTAATAAAATACCAGAACTAAAAGCATTTAAGGATCATCTTATTAAAGTAGCTGAGGTATTGCACGATGTGGAGTGGTTTTTATCTGGAGATTATGCAGAAGAAACAATGGTTAAGTCTATTAAAGAGTTACTTTCAGAAGAGCAAGTTCTAGGATCTGTAGTACAAGAAGCAGAGGAAGTAATGGTAAAACTTACTAATCAGTTAAAAAGTACAAAAATAAAAAAGGAGAATAAATGAGACCGTATATTAGAGGATTAGATGATATAGAATTTTCTAACTTGATGAAAGGTTGGTTTAAATATGGAGGGTTAGAAGCTGCTGCTAAGAAAGAGCTTAATCAAGCAATTTCTGATGATGACATTGCAGAGGTCATCTCTTCGATAGAGGGTATTGTAAGAGAGGAATTATACGAATATGCTAAAGATTTAGCAGAGTCACAAGTCAAGTTAAAAGCTTTTCTAGATGGTGTAGATTTTGCACTTAGACCTGTTAAAGAAGAAGATAGTTGGGAATAGAGTAAGAAGGAGAATAAATGACAGATAAAAGAGAACCAGATGAAATTGAGATCATATTAAGTCCTGAAGATGTTGTTAAAGCAATGTCTTTACTAGGGTACAATCTAGGCAACTATAAGTATAGAAGCTCGTGGACATGCAGAAACAGAATAAGTATTAGGCTGAGGTTGAAAAAGGAAATTATAAAAAAGGAACTTAAATGAGTATATTAGAAGCATTAGATAAAGGTGATTTAAGTAGAGCAAGGGATCTTATATTAGATGAGATTTATGCTGAGGTTGGTGATAATTGGAGTGAACACTCACCTAATTATGATTATAAAATCTATCAGGTACAAAAAAGCATTGTGCAAAATCTGCACAATGATAAACTATTAACATACTTTGGTTTAGAGACATTAAGAGATAGATACTTTCTTAAAACACTAGAAGGTAAGATATGTGAAGCACCACAAGATTTCTTTGCTAGGGTAGCTGCTGGATTAGTGGATACAGAAAGTGATTCAGCTAATGAGGATGCTCAGAATTTATACGATATCATATCCACTCTTAAGTTCATGCCTGCTACTCCTATTCTAGCTAATGCTGGTACTAACAGAGGTTTAACCATCTCTTGTTATCTAACTGAAGTAGAAGACAGTATTGTAGGTATCTTTGATTCTTTTAAAGAGTGTGCTGTATTATCTAAAGGTGGTGGTGGACTAGGTGTAAACTTCTCTAAAGTAAGAGGTTTAAATGCTACTATTAATGGTACTGGTAAGTCTACTGGAACTATACCTTTTATGAAAACTCTAGACAGTTCTACTTTAGCTATCTCCCAAGGGGGTATTAGAAGAGCTAGTGCTGCTACTTTCCTAGATGTTACTCACCCTGATATAGAAGAGTTTATTAATATCAGAAGACCTACTGGCGGAGATGATAACCGTAGATGTTTAAACCTACATCACGGTGTTAATATTACTGACTCTTTTATGAAAGCAGTTAAAGACAGAACTACTATTGATCTAGTGTGTCCTAGAACTGGAGAAGTAACTAAGACTATAGATGCACATGATTTATGGATTAAGATTCTTAAGAACCGCTTTGAGACTGGAGAGCCTTATATTACTTACATAGATACAGTTAATAGATATGCTCTTCAAAGCCACAAGGAGAGGGGGTTACAGATCAATCAAACAAACCTTTGCTGCATTTCTGGAGATACTTTAGTATTAACTGATAAAGGACATTTACCTATAGATCAGTTGCTAGACGCTCCTATACATGCTTGGAATGGTCACGAGTGGTCTACAGTACAACCACAATACACTGGAGATAAAGATATTTACCTAGTAACTTTCTCTGACGGTAGTGTTTTAAGATGTTCAAATAACCACAAGTTCCACATTCAAAAAGGTTATAATAAAGGTAGTGGTAAAGATAAGCTATCTTTAGAAGTAGTAGAAACTAAAGACCTGATGGTGGGGGATAAACTACAGAAACACAACTTACCTGTAGTCTACTTTGGTGTGGAGATGCCAGACGCTTATACACAAGGTATGTTTAGTGGAGATGGTTGTAATTATAAAGGTAAAAATCATATTGACTTGTATGGCGAGAAGATGTTATTAGCAGAACATTTAAAAGGATCTCAAATAGGTGAGTATAATACTAATCAAGATAGAATTAGATTTAGAGTAGATAGTAATTACGTTAAATTTGAAGTTCCTTTAAACAACAGTGTAGCTTCTAGACTTGAATGGTTTGCAGGATTGTTAGACTCTGATGGTTGTGTTACTGACAATAAAGGAGCTTCATCTATTCAAGTATCTAGTATCAACAACGACTTCCTGATTGATATTAAATATATGCTAAGTACACTAGGAGTTCACGCTAAAGTAGTTCATGGTCAAAGTGGTGGTTATAAGTCAATGCCTGATGGTAAAGGTGGTAAGAAAGACTACTTATGCAAACCTTCTAGTAGACTTATAATTAGTGGTGCTGGAGTAAAACAACTGTTAAATTTAGGGCTTAAAACTAATAGGTTAGTTTTTAACAATCACGTTATAAATAGAGATGCTAAACACTTCGTAACTGTTAAAAGTGTTGAATACACTGGGTTTAGAGAACCTACTTATTGTTTCAACGAACCTAAAAACCACACTGCTATATTTAATGGTGTTTACACAGGACAATCTGAAATCCTCTTGCCGACTGACTCTCAGCATACCGCAGTTTGCGATCTTGGGTCTATCAACCTAGAACAGATAGAAGATGATGAGATAGAATATGTTACAGGACTAGCAGTACAAGCACTAGACCAGAACTTAACTCACTTTATCCATGATACTGACGGTGTTGTAGGTTACGAGAAGGCTAGAAGATCAGCTATGAAGGAAAGGTCTATTGGTTTAGGTTTAATGGGTTGGCACGGTTACCTGATGAAGAATGAGATACCTTTTGACTCACCTTCTGCTATCGGTTTAGCTAAGAGTATTCAGAAAAGAATTAAAGACTCTGCTATAATTGCTACTACTTGGCTAGCTGCTGAGTTAGGTGATTGTGAATACAACCCAGGTTACAGAAACAGCTACATGACTGCTATAGCACCTACAGCTAATATATCTATTATTGCAGGTAATTGCACACCTTGTATAGAGCCTATAGTTGGTAATGCGTATTTACAGAAAACATTAAGTGGTAGTTTTATTGTTAAAAATAAATACTTAGAGAAGTTATTAGAGTCTTTAGGTAAGAATACTATAGCTGTGTGGACTGATATTACTGTAAATAAAGGCTCAGTACAACATCTAGATTTCTTAACACCTGAACAGAAGAGGTTGTTTGCCACTGCTTATGAGATAGATCAAAGAGTGATAATTAGACAAGCTGCTGCTAGACAAGAATACCTATGTCAGTCACAATCTTTAAACTTATTCTTTGCTTTAGATGAAAGTGGTAATGTAGATGGTAATTATTTAAAAGAAGTTCATCATATGGCTTGGGCTAGTGATGTTAAGACTTTATATTATCTAAGATCAGAGAAAGCTAGTAGAATTAACATGCAGGAGGATTGTCAGTCATGCCAGTAGAAGCACCAGAACCAGACACATACAAACCAGACCACTATTATAAAAATAGTTTTAAGGTGAGTGATGTTCAGGAAGAAATAGGGTATAATGTATTTAAGGCTTTAGGATCAGATGATAAAGCTTACAAGTCAAGTGTTTGGGTTACTTATGCTCTTAAACACTTATGTAGAGCTGGTAATAAAGATGATGTTAAACTAGAGTTAAAGAAAGCAATTAACTATTTAACTAAAGCATTAGAAGGAGAGTTTAGAGATGGCTAGATGGGAAAAGAGAGTATTAGTTAAACTAGAAGGTGTCCTAGATGATATTGGTTTAGAAGAGATACTTAAAGAGTTAAACTCTGCTGGGTTGTCTAAGACTCAGTTTGAACTTATAAATAAACTATTCACTCCTTATGTGGAGAGAGCTTACGTTGTAGATGCTGCTGTTACTTCTGAGATAGATACACTAAACTACACTATAGATAAGTATATCTTCCCTACTTTTATTGATGAGGGTGGAGTAGACGAGGACTAATTAATGGATTATGAATCAAAGTTTAAAGCTTTTGGCATTACTACTGAGTATCACCAAGAGCTTAAAATGCTTACTGTGTATATACCAAAACAATACTCTTTTATGAAAGAGAAGGTTGATAAAGATGAGCTAAAGAAGTTATACAGTGCTAGAAAGATTGTGTTTAAAACTCCAGCTAAAGTGCAGACTGTTAGTAAACCACTAGATAGATTAGATGTAAAAATAGTAGAATCCTTCTCTAATCTAAAGAACATTACTAATAACATCTTTGCAGTGGATCTAGAGACTACTTCTACTGATGTGTTCACTTGTGAAGTGCTTGGTATAGGTATCTGCACTGTATATAATGAAGTGTTCTATACTGTTAATGTAGAGCAAGGATTAAATGATCTAAGAGAGTTAGCTAAACATAACTTCTTCTTAGTTCATAACTTAGCATTTGAGAAGTCTATATTTGATAGGTTGAACATTACACCTAAATACTACTTGGACAGTATGGTATATAGCTATGTAAGTGCTGATTGTGGTAAATCTGGATTAAAAGATATAGTATTTGCTAGGTATGGTCTTAAGATGACTACTTATAAAGAGTTAGTTGGTACTGGTAAGAAAGAAAAGCCGTTCACTGAAGTGCCTTTAGATGAGCAAGCTCAATACTGTGGTGCTGATGTCTACTTCACTATGAAGATATACCAAGATTTAAAAGATAAAGTAGATAAAGAGATAGTTAAACTAGACCATGAAGCTTCTGTAGTTTGCATGGATATGTCGAATAATGGTGTTTATTTAGACACACCAGTGTTTGAGAACTTGTCTAGAAGATGTAAGTTAAGATCAAAGAGGATAGAATCTGTTATCTACAAGACTTTAGGTAGAGAGATTAATCTAGCTTCTCCAGTCCAACTATGTAAGCTTATCTATGAAGAGTTAGGTGTTAAACCTAGAAAGTATTGCTATAGCAAAGAATCTAAGAAACTCTCTGTAGGTGCTGATGTTATTACTAAGCTCATAGCTGACGGTGAGGATCATAAGATACTACACTATCTAAAGAACTATAGAAATATGCTAAAGATTGATGGTACCTATGCTTCTTTAATAGAAAAGAAACATCCTCAAACAGATAGATTTCACCCTTACTTCCTAGCTACACAGACTGCTACTGGAAGATTATCTAGTAATATTCAACAGTTACCAGCTACAGGATTAGGTGCTAAAGCTAGAGAAGGTATTATTCCACCTGAAGGCTACGTCTTCTGGGCTGGTGACTATTCTCAAATAGAGATTAGGATTATGGTTCATCTAATGCAAGATGAAAACATGGTTAAAGCCTTTCTTAACGGACATGATGCTCACAGTGCTGTAGCTTCAGCTATGTTTAACATACCTTATGAGGAAGTGGGGAAAGACAGTCTAGAAAGGCGTATTGGAAAAACTCTTAACTTCGGAATTGCTTATGGACGGTCAGCAGCTAATGTAGCAGAGGATCTTAAAGTATCTAAAGAAGAGGGGCAAGCCTTTATTGACAAGTATTATGAAACTTACCCTAACCTAAACAAAGCTAAGGAAGATTGTTTAGCACTGACTAGAGAGCGTGGGTATGTTCTAACACTATCAGGTAGAAAGAGATACTTACCAGATATTAACTCTAACTCACCTAGACTAAGAGCTGCTGCTGAAAGAGAAGCATTTAATACTCTTATACAAGGTACTGCTGCTGATATTATGAGAGTGGCTATGGTTAAAGTAAATAACTTCTGTAAGTCTAATCCTGCTTATGGTGCTAAGTTACAGATGTCTATACATGATGAATTAGCTGGTATATGTAGACTAGATAAGATAGATGATTTCTTAAATAAAATTAATGTGATAATGTCTGATATTAACTTACCTAAATGTGGTACACTGATAGTACCACTTAAAGTTGATTTAAACTATGGTAAAAATTACTGGGAGGCAAAATGATTGAACTAAATTTAACTTATGAAGAGTCTAAAAAGATTCTTGAATTGGGCTATAACTTCAATAAACTCTGTTGTAAATTTGAATTGCGGGATTACATGGGTTTGTCTAAATTCTTTGTAAGACTTGATGATTGCTTAGTCATAGAGTGCGACACCGAGATTGATTATATAAACTACAACGGGCTGCGTAACTGGTGCGAATCTCATAAGATGGGATTGTTTACAGTTCCAATCATCCCAAAAGCTGCTTTAGAGGCGTGCTTGCCTTTCAAAGTTGGCATTGATGCTCGTTATTTTAGAAAGTTTTATGAGACTGAATACTCACCTGAAGAGTTTGAAGTTTTTGAGGCAGGAGTTAATGAGCTGGAGTCAAATGCTGTAATTTTTAGCAGTAGCTCTATTTATGAAATGTTCATTTGGCTACACGAAAACTACCCAGCAGAACTTAAAAAGAAGTTTGACGAGGTGATGAATTGAGATTAGAAATAAAGGAAACACATATAGATGAGAATTAGAGAGATAGATGGTAAATTATACCCTTCAGTAACCACAGTGTTATCTGCTACTGATAGTAGGTTTAAGAAAGAAGCATTAGAGAAGTGGAAGAATGAGCAGTTAGCACAAGGACTAGATCCTAATGAAGCTTCCAGTGATGGTACTAAGCTACATGAGTTATTAGAATACTACTTGAAGAATGATTATGAGTTTCCAGATACTAAAGACTACACTGTTAAAGCAGTGAGAATGTTTGAGAGATATAACAGAAGATTCTTAAAAAGTAACTACATTAAACCTATTGGCATAGAACAGTTCTATAAAGTAGAGTTAGCTAATGGTTTAAGATATTGTGGTACTATAGACTTGATAGCTTATGTTCAAAGTGAGTCTACTGTACCAGCTAAGTTAGAGGTTATAGATCATAAGAGTATAGGTGTAATGTCTAAAGCTTCTAGTCGTATGGCTAACAATAAACTTCAGATAGCTGCTTATGCTAAACTATTAAAAGAGAGCGGTATAGTGGTGGAAGGTGCTAGAGTTAATTTTGTTTCACATGAGAAGACTGTAGCCTTACCTAAAGATGAGTTTAAAAGTTATTTGTTTACTCCTGAAGAGATAGCAGAGAATTTTGCTAAGTTTGAGGAAAGGCTCATACAGTTTTATGACGAGGGTTACATGAATGAAGTTATTTAATGATATAAAAAGCCAGATCACATTCGAGAATTTTTTATCCAAACTCAACATTAGGATAACTAAGAAAATGATACGATGTCCGTTTCATAATGATACGATTCCCTCTATGATAGTGAATGATGACTTTGCTTTCTGCTTTGCTTGTGGTGAAAGGTCAGACATTATTAGATACTATTCTCAACTAAATGACTTAAACTACACTCAAGCAGCTAAAGAAATAGCTGATATGTTTGAGATAAAGTATGATAAAATAGAGTTAGAGGAATCACCAGAGTTTGAACCATTAACTGAAGCACATAAGAAGTTCCTCTATTCTAGAGGTATTACTGATGACTCTATAGATGACTATAGGCTTGCTGCACTTGGATCTGCTATAGTATTTCCAATATCTAAAAATAAAAAGTATAAGTTCCATATGACTAGAGACATTTACAGAAAAGAGTATAGGTATAGTAGTGATGGTGGTAAGTCAGAGGTGCTGATGGGATTAGACAACATCACTAATAGACAAGCACCTGTAGTAGTGGTAGAGTCTTACATTGATTCTATCTTAGCTAAACAAGAAGATTTAGATTGTGTAGCTTTAGGTGGTTGTGTTGCTAGTGAGCAGCAGATTAAACAGTTAAAAGACTTAGGAAGAGATATTATATTAGCTCTTGATAATGATAAATCAGGTTTACAGGCACAATATGAGCTGTTAAAGAAACTAATAGCTGTAGGAGTTCCAGTGTATTGTTATGATTATTCTGGTAAAGATTTTGGTGAGTGTTTGTATAATGATAATAACTATGTTAAGATAGGAGTAGTTATGTGGATGCTTAATCATGGGTATAATGATTTAGATATTATTAGATTGATAAGGTCATGTAAATTTATGTTACATAGAAAGCAGATGAGTTTAGACCTAGCTCAGATCAGGTCTATGAGTGTTAGAGAGATAGAGAAGGATGTAAACAATGTATAATAAAGAACTGTTAGCTATAACACCATTAGATGGTACTATGGATCAGTATATATCTAAGAAGGTATCTACTCTTCCTTTAGACTTCTTTGATGACACTATGTCGGTGAACATACTTAAGAGTATACAAGATGGTCAAGGTATGCAATCACTTACTGATAGTGAGCTTACTTATGTAGCTGAACTAACCACATCAGAAGAATATCAGTTGTTTAAAAACTTACCTCAAGAGCAGAAAGTAATATATCTTAAAGGTAGCTTAGATAATTATAAGAAACTAAAGACTACTGGATTCTTAGAAGTGTTTAACCAAGCAGTTCTAGACTCACCAGAGAAGTTTGATAAACACCTTGCTGTACTGAATAAGAACATAGCTAGACTACCTAGAATAGATGAACCTAAGAGTGTTAAGCAAGCATTTGATAAGGTGTTAGAGCAGGCTGTAGACTACTTAGAGACTGGTAAATCTATCATCTACCCTACTAGATATGATTCTTTAAATAGATGCTTTGGTGGTGGGCTGAGAGAGAATGATATACTGGTATTGACTGCTGGTACTGGTTGTGGTAAGACTACCTTTGCTCTTAATCTACTAGAAGACTTTAGTAGACACTACCCTTGCTTCTATAACAGTTTAGAGATGGATTCTAATGTATTAATGAGAAAGCTTTTAGTACAGTTGGCTACAAGGAAAGGTAGATTAACATTTAATATGAAGTCAGTGGAAAGCCCCAACAGGGATGATATAGCTATCATTAATGACTTACAAGACTCTGTGTATGATATGGATATTGACTTTGGCTGTCACCCTAACATAGATGACTTCTTACCAATGCTTTACAAGAAGAAGTATAAGTTTATCTTTGTAGATCATCTTAACATGGTTACTGGTAATACAGACATAGCTAAGTTTGATGAGTTTGTATTAGGTCTAAAGAAGTATTGTATAGATGAAGGTGCTATAGCTATCTGCTTAGCACAGCTAAGAAAGTCCTCTGTAGATAGTGGCAGCAGTTCTAAGACTATTAAGTCTTATGATGACATTAAAGGTTCAGGGCAGACTAAAGATGCTGCTAGTCAAATCATTACTATAACTAAGACTGAGGAACGTAACAGAGTGGATCTACAATGCTTAAAAAATAGACATGAGTTTGGTGGTGGTATGAATGAGAGTACACTGATGCCATTTACTAATATTAATGGACAAGTATTTAATGAGGTGGTAGGTTATAATTATTAAGAAATCGGGTATAACAACAATAGGAGAATTATTAAAATGAAAATATTTATATCAAACTTAGTGACACCAATTATAGACAGAGTATTAAATGATTTACTGTGGGATACAGAAGTGTTTGAAGAAGTTGGTAATAGGTTAGCTGAAGGTTTTGTTAAAAGAGTTAAAACTGAATTTGACTACGAGCTAACAGGTAACCTAGATTATGATAAAGCTTTAGTAGCACTGTCAGCAGTGATTCAAAAGAACTTACCTAAGACTAAAGCAGTAGCTAAACCTAAAACTAAAAAAGGATTCTAGTATGATACTATACTTTGAAACAGATGGGCTGTTAAAAACCCATAACTATAAAGACCCTAGCACACCTAACGTGCTAGCGGTTGTGATTGATGATAATACACACTACATTAAACAAGCAGAAGGTTACACAGTACCAGCTCATATCACTGCTATCAACGGTATTACTGATGAGAAGCTTGCTAAAGGCTACACTATTAAAGAAATAACCGACATTCTTAATGATGGTTCAGAAGGGTTTAGCACCTATACTATTAACAAAGACTTCCAAGATACTATGTTAGCTAGTTTATACTTTAAAGTTAATAGACCTACTCCAGCTATAGTTCTTGTTGATCTACTAGAACTAGCTAGAGATCATGTAGCTATACCTAATGCTAGTGGTAACTTTAAGTACCCTTCTCTTAAGGAGTGTATAGCTAAGTTTAACTTAGAAGGTAGTAAGTATGAGATGTTAAAGAAGTTAAAGGGTATTCTAGTTAGTGGTAACACTGCTAGTGTGGGAAAGTCCAGAAAGATGTCATTGAAAGAGTTGGTTACTAAAGCAGCTACCAGCTCTGGTGATGAACATTCTGGATGGATAGTTAGACTTTGTGAACAGTTGAAGAGTTATAAGTCTAACTTTGCTACAAGATACACACAAGATCCTAATGTAGCAGAGTCTTGTTTTAATGCAGCAGTGCTACAGTTAGTTAAACACTATTCAAATTATGATAATATACATTATGCTTTTAGAAACGTATATGCTCAAGCTTTAGTCAATGAGGTAGTTACTTACAACACTATAGTTCCAGTTAAGAGAGTTACTAACATTATGAAAGCTACTAGAAGTAATTTTGATGGTACTTCTCTCAATGATGAGAAGATGACTAACTTAACTAAGAAAGACTTAAAATATATTACTAAATATACTAACTCAGTATCTATCGTAAAGCATGATAAAACAAGCGTTACAGAGGATAACGACTATCTTATTGATCTTAAAAGAGCTTTATCTACTTTAGGTGAAATTAATGAGTTAGTTATCTGTAGACTATTTGGATTGTTTGGTTATACTAAAACAAGTAAGAGAAGTTTGATTGAAGAGTTTGGTAAAGGGGTAGTATCTAGAGCATTGAGAGCTTTAAAGAATCCTGATTTCAAAGACCTTCTAAGGGAGTATGTATGAGTTATCAAGAAGAACATATACTATTTATACACGATCTTAAACTACAAGGTTTAGATTGGGATGTAATTAAAGATAAATATAATAAAAAATTCAGTGACGATAAAAGCTGTAGTGCTTTATCTGTGGCTTACTCTAGATATGGTTACTATGTATCTGATAAGAACCAGATCAATGTAATTAAAACTAATGTTAGACTAACTGCTAGGAATAGAGAAGTAGCTAAGAACCTTAACAACATAGCAGAGAAACATCTATTATTAGATGATATACTGATAGCTGTTAATGACATAGTAGATAAGATAAAGCCGAGGACTGTCAAACATAATGAAAAGAAAGTTAATAACAAACATAGTATGTCTATTGAGTTGCTTCTTAGCGATCTGCACTTTGGTAAGAAGACTGCTACATTCAATCTTGAGGTAGCTAGAGCTAGGCTAGTAGAGCTTGCTGATGTTCTTATAAAAGAGATAGAGAATGAATCTAAAATCTTTAATGTAGAGAATGTAATCATAGCTCTTATGGGTGATATTATAGAATCATACACTATGCACGGCTTAGAGTCTGCTGTAGGTTGTGAGTTTGGAAACAGTGAACAAATAACTTATTCTACCATATCACTGTTTGAAGATATCTTGAGTCCTGTCTTTGCGTATGCTGCCTCTAAGGGGATTAATGTAAAGGTTGTTGGGGTTACTGGAAACCATGATAGGACTCAAGAACATAAATCATTTAGTCATGCTGCTAAGAATAATGTTACCTGGATTATTTATAATATCTTAATGTTACTAAGTAATAAATCTGGGTACAATAATGTAGTATGGGATATTTCAGAAGTCAATTATAGTGTAGTAGAGCTTTATGGTAATACTATAGTATATGAACATGGAGATATGATTAAGAGTAACAATCCTAAATCTATCCTTACTCACATTGCTAATAGATCAGTTCAGTTAAAAAAGAATATAGACTTCTTTAGAATGGGTCATTACCATGAGAGTAATTCTTATATGGATGGAAAGATAGTTACTAATGGTTCTCTCTGTGGACAAGATGGATACGCTGATACGTTAGGGTTTAATAGCAAAGCTTCACAAGCTATAAGCTATTATATAGATAGTAAAGGGAGAAGGGAAACTAACTTTTATAAGTATTTCCCAGTATATTTATGAACGATAAATTAACTAATAGATACTACATAGCTTTAGATGAAGCTACTTATGGATTACATGATGGTGTATTTACACTAGCTATAGCTTTTAATCCTCATTGGGATAAAGATAAGTTGTGTAAGATAGCTGAGCTAGCTGTTAATGCTATAGTAGATTCTAAAGACATTGATACTTTAAATAGAATAGGTGATGATTTGAAGAATGTAGGTGATAGTAGTGAGACATAATATAAATGCTTTAAATGAGTCTAATGAAAAAGACTTATTGAATGTAGTTAAACCTGCTGATGGAATATTTGCTGCTATTGAGAAATGTGTAGATATTAACCAAAGAACAGAAGGATTTACTATAAAAGCTGTAGATGAATGGATAGAAAGAAAGAGGAAAAAATAATGGAATTAGAAATTAGGTTAGAAATAGCTAAAGATGTAGTGTTTAAAGGTAAGGACGGTAAGCCTGATAGTATACTAGATACTTATAGAGGTTATGGAGTGTTGTTAGAAGATGGTAAGGAATATCCAGTAGCTTTCTACAAAGGTTACAGAGACAAGTCTAAAGAGTTACCTATATTATCTAAGATAGATAATAAGAAGTTTACCCCTAAAGGGTTCTACATCAGTAGATACTTAGGAGATCAGAAAGAATCAACTAAGCTAGGTGAGACTTCTAACTTTAATATCTTTGAAGGTGAAACTAAATCTGGCAAACCAAACGTATCAGTTAAATCTAAGTCTTGTACTTTAGGTGTTAAAGGTGCTGATAACAAATCAGTATACTTAAATAAACTAACTGCTTTCTTTGGTAACTACTATGCTATGAGAGGTTATGTTAATAATCCTGAAGAAAAAAATAACTTTGGTAATGATGTAGAGATACTTACTTTAAAGATAGATAATAAAGCTAACTTTGACTTCTCTCAGAATCCAATGGATACAATCAATGGTACATTGCTTACTGAGATGCTAAAGAAGAAGCAAGACATCTCAAATGGTACTGGTGTGGATTATGAACTGCTATTCCCTAACCTAGATAGAGAGATATTACCTCATCTAGCTAAGGACTTTGCATACTTTGACACATTCAATGATAACTTTGATAAGCTATCAAGACAGGCATTTGACAATAGATAAGGAGGATATAATGGTAAAAGAAGAAGATAAAGAAGTAAAAACATTAAGAATAGGTACTGAGTTCATTGAGAGAGCTGAGAAGGTAGTGAGGGATCTAAGCCCACATTTAACTAACCTTACAGCTTCTACAGTGGTGGAGAGTGCTATCAATGTAGCATACGCTGTACTACAACAAAAACTAGGTGGTAACTTACATCTGTTTATTGTAGATACAGATAACTTACAACAACCAATCTTAGGAGCTGATAATTAATGTTTGGGCCACACCTTATATTGGAGGCTTACGGTTGTGAGCCTTCCACACTAACTAGCATAGATAAACTTACTGAAGTATTGGATAATTTACCTAGTATTCTGGGTATGACTAAGATAATGCCACCATATGTATTTAAGTATAAAGGTAAAGTAGAGGAAGAGTGGGGTCTAAGTGGTGTTGTGCTAATAGCAGAGAGTCATATAGCCTTCCACACTTTCCCAGATCAGGATAACTTCTTAACAGTAGATATATTTAGCTGTAAAGAGTTTGATGTAGATAATGCTGTAGCTAAGTTAGTTGAGATATTTAAGCCTACTAAATATGAACATCAATTAATTATGAGAGGTAGAGAATACCCTAGACATATTGGTAAGGCTGGTGTTATACTAGAGACAGAGAGGGAGGCTAATCATTAATACAAAATCGTGTAAGGCAAAGGGCCGCAATTTGCAGAACTGGGTTAGAGATCAGATTATTAAGCTATTTCCAGAGTTAGTTAATGATATTAAATCCACACCTATGGGTGTTACTGGTACAGATATACAACTATCTCCACTAGCACAAGGTAAGATACCTTTAGCAATAGAGTGTAAAGCTCAAGAAAGTGTTAGTATCTGGGCTGCTTATGAGCAGGCATGTGAAGGTGCTAAGTTAGAGAATAAGAAGATAACTAAAGCTACTCATGTTCCTAATCCTATATTAGTAGAACCAGTATTAATACTGAAAAGGAATAGGAAAGCACCATTAGCAGTAGTTGATGCTGAATACTTCCTACAGCTTATGCAAGATAAGTATGAACTTGGGTGGAGATTTTGTAGGGAGATAAGTAGTTAATGAAAAAGATTAAACAGTTTATAGATAAAATAGTAAGAGCTGGTAATCCAGATCCTTTGCAGTCAGCTATAGATCATTTAAAGTATTTAGATGAAGAGGTTGAGGAGCTGAGACAAGGACTTCTTTCTTATTCTTGGGTTATGAAGGATACTATACACGGTAATGATAGTGTAGTAGAAACTATAGACGGTGTATGTGATGTAGCCTTTGTAGCTTTTAACATAGGACTTCAAGTATTAGAGGATGCAGGCTATGGAGACAGAGCTGTAGAGGTACTAGAGAGATGTTTTGAGGAAGTTAAAGACTCTAACCTATCTAAACTAGAGAATGGTAAACCAGTATTTAGAGAAGACGGTAAAGTTGGTAAAGGTAAAGACTATTTTAAACCAAAGATAAAAGAGATACTATCTGGTAATTATAAACAACCACAGAGTTACAGTATGTATTTAATAGACCATTTAGAAGACTTATTAGGTTAATTAACTGTTAGCTTATAATCAACTGAACCAGTTGCTTGTAAGAATATAACTACTTTATCATCAGAGCTGGTATTATTAATACTAACGCTAGTGATTACTTCTTCTAATAGAAGGTCTGGATCTAGTTTAAAGCTAGTATCTGTAGCTCCATTGAACCTAATGTTAAGTCCAGTGTTATTAGACTTGTCTTTAACAGTGATATAAGTTAGTATAGGTGCAGTAGCTAGTGATAGTGCTGCTGTTGTATAAGATGTGCTAGCTGGTATAATAAGTATTTGTTCAGTTAGATCTGCACTCTTATCATCAATAGTGATATAACTGCTATGTACTTTATGTAGTTCTCTATCTATTGACACTTCATTGTCTATACTTATTCTCATGTTGTTAGTACCTGTACTGATATTGTTACTGCTGACGTGTTAGCATTTACAAAGGTAATGTCAGTATCAAAAGATAGTATAGCTACTTTCTTAAGATCATACTCTGTAGTACCAGCACCTAGCTTATATGCTAAGTTCTTACCACTATTATTCTTTATAAATATCCTTTCTATAGAACCAATAAATGTTTGATTAAAAACATAAGTGCTACTAGCAGGAACTGTTATATTAAAAAAAGTTGTGGCTACTCCTTCAAACCTAAACGAACTAGACGAGTTAGGGGATTTTTCACCATCTAGTTTTACAGTTATATTAACTTTTAATGAGTCTGTAGGTGTAGCCAAAATTTATATCCCTTAGTTATTAACTCCATAAGCTATTCTAAGAGTACCAGAAGCACCTTTAGAAGCTAGGAATCTTTCAGATGGTGGTACTGTTAGGATTAGTCTTTCACCATTCTTAACTATTAATGGGTGTGTTGCTGCTGTAATAGATACTCCAGAACCTAAAGCACTGAACACTATTGGAGTGTCAGCACCGTCAGCGAATAACATTACATGAGTGCAGGTTAATGCTGCTGCTGTATATTTTACAGTACCATCACCAGCTATTACTTCACCACTACCATCAGCACAGAATGTTTGAATCCCAGTACCGTTTGTACTATTTGTTATTAGCATTTGCCTTTACCTTTACTTCCTGTACCTTTACCTGATTTACTAGGTGTCATTTTTTTATTTTTCATTAATTACTCCTTTCTAGTAGTTAGTGTTAGATCAAATGATGTTACTGATGTAAATGCAGATACGTTTAATCTAAAGAATTTATAAGCAGATAAATCATCTCTTTGTACTCTAAATAAGCCTGCTGCTGTAGCTGTAGTTACTGCTGTGTTGTTAGCTGCTGCTTCACCTTTACAAGCTACCCAAGTAGTACCATTGTTAGATGCTTCAAATTGAACTGTAGCAGTGAATGTTCCTACTAACTGAATACCTATACTGTCTACGTTAGATAGAGCAATAACACCGTCTGTTAGTGTACTACCTGCTGGTTGTACTTGAACTAATCCTATCGCTCCTGTTCCTGTTGGGTTCGCTATTTCATTGTATGTTTTTATTTGTGCCATGTTTTTTCTCCTTGTTTTCTTATTTTAATAAGTCCTTTTTATGTCTCTGCTCCATCAGGATTAGCTAATACTAATTCTGTAGCAGATTTAGCATAACCTAGATAAGTTACACCTGCTACATCTCTAGCCCCCGATGTTGATGTATAGTAATGAACACCTGGAGTTAATCCAGATAGCCCAGTAACTATTTTAGCTGGGGTCGTTTTGTTAAATCTAAGTCTTACCCTAACCGTAGCTGCTGCTGATACTGTTTGAGTAGATACTCCTATCTGGTTTTCGTTTGTTAATTTTCTTGCTATAAGATGTCTTTGGATACTGCTTCCTAGCTTTGCTCCTGCTTCTCTTTCAATAGAATAAGTTATACCGCTTGTTGCAGTTAGTAATCTTGCCTGACTTGTTAAAGCCGTTGTATTTATATCTAAAGTTCCCACTGCTCTTGGAATTGCACCTGAAAAATCATATATCTGTTGCAAAGAACTAAATGCTCCTACAACGTAAGGGCTAAAAAAATTCATAATGCTGGAGGTAAAGTCTATATCTGTATCTGTTTTTTCTAAAGTTAATGTAGTACCTGATCTAGTGAAAACTTGACAGCCGTTTGAATCATAACCGAAAATAATTTTATTATTTACAGTATCTTCTACCCAGTTAGCATTGTCTATCCCATTAGCATTTTGACTTAAAGTTACTTCTATGCCAAGTGTAAACGCTGTTGTAGTTATTGTGACAATTCTTGCGCTAGTAGTAGTATTACTTAGACACCTTCTAACTAAATAAGATGATGTGCCAGAAACCCTAGATAAAGCTCCTCGCAAATTTCCTGAGGGAGACGCAAAATTTCCTTGAGCAGAAGTAGATACTGTAGACACTGTAGATGAAAAATTAACTGATACTAAATCTGTACCGTAAGACGTACTTGCATACTGGTAATTCGCAAATATGACAGCCCTGTCTTGGGTTGCATCGTAAAGCATTTCTAGTCGCTGATTCGTATTAGAGGCGGGCGCACTAGTTAGTGTTATTTGCGTTTCTGCCCCCAAAGTAATAGTAGTTCCTGATACAGTGGCTCTTGCACCCCATAAAGTAAAATTAGAGGTATTTCTGAACCAAGCTATTAAAACTCTTCCCGTTGAGTCTGCCACAAGATTAATTACTGGATTATTTGTAACATTAGTTGCTGTTGTTGTTACTTCCGTACCTACTGTAGTAGTAGTCCCTGAGTATTGTATAATTCTAGCTCTAATATAAGGTGGCAAAGAATTATCTGTATATACAAGCATTAATTGATTATTAGATTGTCTTATCGCATCCCAAGATGCAGTAGAAATTCCAATGGTTGAACCCATCGTATGCGTAGTTACAGCACCCCAAGTTAAAGCACCAGAAGCCGATACATTCCCCACGGAAGTGTATAAAGCAGTATTAGTAACAGTGCTTACTCCCAAAGCAATTATTTTACTTGCTACTGTATCAAGTAAATACCTTGTAGTTGTAGCTAAAGGCAAAGGACTAGCTACACTTGAATTATTTGAAAGCCCTATAGATTTATAAGCTTTCCCATCAATGCCTAAAGACACTAGATCTCCAACTGTTAAGTTTTCTCCAGCTACTAAGTCTAGTTCTGATACACCACCGCCACCAAATAAATCTCCTGCACTTGCCATAATTAAACTCTCCCTATTGGTGTAACGGATACATCATAATCTGTACCATTACTTGTAATCTTGTACTCTGCATTTATATCCATTGTGTAACTAGCAGCGTCATTAGCTATCTTTTCAGAACCAGCCCTAACTAAAGTTGATGGAGTTACTGTAAAATCCTGTCCTATTGCTGGTTTGACTACTATATTAATCGTTGCAGTCGGTGGAGGTAGTTGAACATTTAAACCTGTATTAATGGAATATTGACCTTTATCAGTAGCATTAAAGTTAGATGTTTTAATTTCCCAATCAGTTAAATCAGTAGCTACAGTCCTATAAGCTAAATTGCCAGAAGTTACGCCAAGTAATTGACCTTCTGCACCTTTACCTAATCTAGTAAATAAACTACCATCATGTACTAAAATATCTTGACTAATAAAACTAGAAGCGTCTGTTCTAGCTACAGTGTTATATACTAAAGCTGTTTCACCTGCATTTAAACTTAATGCTTTGTTAGCACCACCTACCTTACTTGGTAGGATTAGATCATCTGGATTAAAAGTAGTTAAACCATCACGCAGCTCTGTTATAGCATCTGCTATTTCTTTTGCGTTTCTCTGGTTGTTGTTCAACGGCAGAGGTTTAATGAATGAGAAGGACATCTATTATATATAGTATTACAGTGGGGATTGTCTTGTTACTTGAACATTAGAGATAATTAATAATACTAATCCTAATTTTGGGTACAATAGGTAAGGGAGAGTTTTTATGAAAAAATTAATATTATTAGGAATAGTTTTAGTTGGTCAAGCTGCATTAGCGGATACACCACAATTAAAGATAGCAAGAGATGAGCTAGAGGTTAGAAGAGAGAACCAAAGGTATGCTGAGGCTGAGTATAGAAGAAGTAAGATTAACTATCTAACAGCAAACAAGCTTTTAGCTACATCAATAAAAGCTGTTAAGTATTATGAGGAAGCTGAAGAGTTGTCAAGACAGGCTGCTGTTACTAGCGAAGATTCTCACGTTAGAATAGGTGCTACTTATGTACATGAGCCTAGAGCTGCTGGTACTGGTATCAGGATGGTAGGTAGATGATTACAGAGTCTTTATTAACTTTTATAATTGGGTTGGAAGGCTTCTCTAGTTGTGCTTACCATGACTTATCTCAATACTCTAACGGCTACGGTACTAAAGCTAATAGCAAATGGGAATGTATAGGCAAGACAGAAGCTAAGTCTAGAATGGTTAAACACTTGGAGTTAGATTCTAAATACGTATTATCAATATTTAAAAATGCTACTAAGAATGAGCATGATGCTTTAGTTAGCTATTGTTATAATGCCGGTAGATACGGCTGTACTAAAGCAGTTAAGTTAGCTGCTAGCGGTAATAAACCTGCTGCTGCGTGGGTTATGAAGAATAAGATTAATAAAGGTCTAGCTTCTGAGTCAGGACTTAAGAAAAGAAGAGTGGCAGAAGTAGCTCTACTAACTAAAGAAGATCAGAAGAAAAAACTTACTTGTGTTTACCAGGAGTATAGTTAAAATGCCAAAAACAATCATAGTTAGTTATTCGGGTGGATTAGGTAGCTTTTATGCTGCTCACCTGTGCAAAATCAAATATCCAGAAACGGAAATCAAATTAGTCTTTACGGACACTTTGATCGAAGACCCCGACCTATATAGATTTTTAAGGGAATCAGCTCAAGCTTTGAATTTAGAATTAATCGAAATAGCCGATGGAAGAACCCCGTGGCAAGTTTTCGAGGATGTTAAGCTTCAAGGTAATTCTCGAATAGCACCATGTTCTAAAATCCTTAAAAGAGAAACTTTCAATAAATGGATTAAAGAAAATTACCCTAATGGTGATTTTGTTGTTTGCTTGGGTATCGGCTGGGAGGAATCGGAAAGACTAGAAAGAGCCAAAATAAATAATCCCTATGAAGTTATAGCACCACTTTGCGATAAACCTTTTATTTTCCCAGAAGATAAAGAAAAAATATTAAGCAGTTATGGAATCGAAAAACCTAGATTATATGACTTAGGTTTTTCTCATAATAATTGCGGTGGTTTTTGTGTCAGGGCTGGACTTGCACACTTCAAAAACCTTTACGAAAAATTACCAGAAGTTTATTTAAGGCACGAACAGGAGCAAGAAGATTTAATTAAAAAAAATCCTAAATTAGATAAACCTTTTTTAAAAAAAACAATTAATAAAAAAATAGAATATCTATCTTTAAAGGCTTTTAGGGAGAAGCACTTAGAATTAAATGAAATAGAAAAAAATGATTTCGGCGGATGTGGATGTTTTGTAGATGATTAATATTGCAGAATATTTACTGGAATATAGTTAATAATTCAAAATAACGGGTATATAGATATTATCAGTAACTACCTAGCCTATGTCTGTTTACAGATATGCTCAAATAGAGTAGTTCAATGCTAAGTTCTGCTAGTAACTGATTCTAGATTGATGTTATTAGATTCCTTAGCACCCCTACCACAAGCCCCCACGGCTTGGAGTGTAGGGTTTTATTTTAATCTCTTGGTCTAGTTCTTATATTTCTAAAGTCTGCATACTCGGCTTCTCTTTCAGCTATTGCTTCAAAGCCAGCAGCACCCCATAGTTTATCTGAACTGCCATCATCTATAGTGATAGACACTTCTTGAAATCTAGGATAGGATATACCGCTTACTAAGCTATAAGTACCTACTAAGCCTTCACCCCATACATCAAAAGGATCTGTAGTCCACACATCACTAGGTGCAGTAGTCCACACATCTTCAGTAGGATAGCTAGCTACATCTACTTCTTTATACTTCTTACCTTTAATATCATATAGAATTACTTTACCATCTGCTTTTATAATAGTGTTTAATCTAAGTGGGTCTGCTTCTGTAGCTGTTACTGTCAAGTCTACTAAGAATGTTTTAATTGTTTTAAAGTAACTTCTTATCCCAAAATCAAGTGCCTTAGTAGTAAAGCTACTATAGTAATTACTGCCAATATCCGTATAGACATTATCAACCTCCGTTTGAACGATACTTCCATCTGTTAGTCCGAAGTGTGGTACACCAAAGACTGTAAACATGCTAACTATGCTAGCATCACCAAAATTATAAACATAAGTAGCCCATTTATCAATAGCTTTCTGATTAGCTACAGCAAAGGTAGACTTATCTACATCATACATAAACACTAAACTGTTGTTAGTGCTAGTGTCTAAAGGAACAGCACATAGGTAAGTATTGTCTTCCTCATTCATACAAGCCCTTACATTGTTCATAGCAGAGTAGTTAATAGATTGAGTATAGTTAGAGATTACTGAACCTATCTTATCTCTTACATTTAAACCTAGCTCTCTATCAGAAGAAACAAAAGAAGTATAAATAAAACCATCTCTAGATAAGCCTACAAAGCCTGAGTCCACTTCCTCACCTGATCTGCCAAGTACAGCTATTCTCTTAGATTGTCTTACTACTCTAAAGAAGTCGTTAGTCTCTTGTTGAGCTATAATATTAGGATCTGGAACTATAGTACCTTGAAAGGAAGCTGAACTAAACTGTTGTAGTTCCTCATTAGTTAGTGATATAATAGTGCTTTTAAATACAGGGAAAGCATAAGTAGGTGATAGACCATTCTCTTTACCTAGATCATATCTATCTGATTGCGGTGAGCTGAAATCAAATCCAGTGTTAGGCTCTGATACGAAGTAACTGCCTGCATCTGTGATAGCTTCTAATCTACCTTGTCTCTGTGTTAAACAGATATAATTGTCAGAATATCCTGTCACTGCTGTCACAGATATGGAAGCATCTCCAGCACCTGAACCAGTCTTAGTTAAAGTAAAAGCACCTGTCTTTCTAGCTGGTAGAAGAGATAGATTAACTGAACCAGTCTGTCTTAATATTAGGCTAGTACCTACAGTAGTTGCTTTAGTTACTGATACAGCATACTCTCTACCATCAGCATCAGTGTATGTAGTGTCTAATGTAGCTGCTACTGCTGCACTTACTGTCATAGTGATTTCAAAATCTATAGGATCTGGAACTGATCTTAGTACATGGTCAGAACCAAAGTAGGTTATATAGTTAGTACCTGAACATATATATACATGATTATTTATACATTTAATAAATACTTTATTCTTGTCTGTAACTGTTATAGCTGGTGCTGCTGAGGCTTGTGTTATCTCAGTCCAAGTATAAGCTGGGTTAAAGGTTGATCTAGGCAATGCTGAGATATTTGCTACTTTAGCATAGAATAGTTTACCGTTAGCTAGTATAGCTGCCATCTCCGCACCAGTCTCACCTAGTTCATAACCTATCCCTTCTATTACAGCTACTTCACCCCATTGAGAGTTATTCTTAAATAGTTTAGATCCTTTACGTTTCTCTATAGTACCATCAGTACCGTAACGCATATTTACTAGACTGGATAGCTCATCAGCTTCTAGTTTACGTGGATTAGAATTAGTGTTTAAGCTTACGAAGCCTGTAGCTTTCTCTGCTAATACTCTATCTTCTTTCATTTATTGTTGCGTTTCCTTTGTATAAGGGTGCTATAATACTTTCAAACCCTCCAGGCCCACCATGAATAAACGGTGCTGCGACTGGTCTTAGAGAGTTGTAGAAGGCTGCTTCTTGAATTAAGTTTCCTGTATTAGTAACATTGACAGGAGCATCAGAAGCACCAGAAATAAACCCCTTACCTTGATCTATCATAGTGGTGACGTTTCTACCTCTCATTAGATTGTTAGCTTCACTTGCTAAAGCATCTAATCTAGCTGGTGCTAATCTCTCTGTTACAGCAGCACCTAACATAGGAGTCTGCGTGAAGTTATTTCCTAAAGCATTTCTAATAGCATCCTCAGAGTTTACAGCTTGTTTAACTACATCTCTTGGGGAAGGGTATAGTACATCAGTGTTAGTTCTTACTGGAGTGTATTGTTTACCGCTAAAGAAGTTTGCAGCTCCAGATATTGGGTTATTTGGTAAGTTCTTAGCAGCTATCACACCTTCATCTGTAGCTAAATTAGCGACATCATTTTCACCTGATAGTAAAGCTTTAGTGTCTAAGGCTGTTTTTGGATTAGCGAATCTTGCTTCAGCTTGCTTAGTTAATCCTTCTACTTTCTTAGCGTTTTTAGCAAAGGAGAACATATAAGCTTTTTCTACTTGTTCAGGTTTTACCTTCTGATTCTTTACTGTATTACCTATTAAAGAACCTACATCAGAGTCTAAAAAGGCTTTAGTTATTTTATCTATCTGCGGTATTTCATTAGATTTATTAAAACCTTCTATTAAGTTAAACATTGTGGTAGCACCAGGCTTACCCTTACCAAATTGGTATTGTACTAACTCTTTAGCTGCTTGTGCTTCTTTAACTCTCTGAGCTTGTATCTCAGGATTTAATATAGATATTTTACCTTCTAATGGTGTACCTTTAGTAGTTATTCTTAGTTTAGG
>Ga0208231_1000027_pt1 | contig 51297 bp, 50 predicted proteins | sample LakMenEpi15Jun12_FD_150702 | JGI IMG/M metagenome (GOLD analysis project Ga0208231, IMG submission 150702) | Freshwater microbial communities from Lake Mendota, WI - 15JUN2012 deep hole epilimnion (SPAdes) | ecosystem: Environmental > Aquatic > Freshwater > Lentic | place: Lake Mendota, Madison...
TGGGCGGGCAGCTCACGTCGGGCGGGCAGCTCACGTTGGGCGAGTGTGCGAAGTGCGCCAGAGCCCAGGCTCGCCGGACGATTCCTGCACCGAATACCTCGTGCACTTCGACAATGACATCGGCGTGGTGCACGCACGCCACATCGTTGGCGAAGTGGAATCTCGCTTGGTGCGTCTCGGCAAGCTCAGCTCTACGAGTAGGGCACACCGATCGCCATTCTCGCTTTCGGCATATGCACCAGCGCCGAGCGGTCGGCGCAAAGTTTCGACCACCCAAGCAGCAGCGGACTAGGTGGTCGAGATGGGTTCGTTGCAGTCAGGCTGGTGGTCGACGATTTCCGCAGCAATCGTCGGCATCCCCCTCGCCATCGTGACTGCAACGGCCCGCCCAATCTCTCGGCGAGCTGATGCGATTTGAGTTCTGGGGTGCCAATGGCACCGTCACCGGCTCACGCACATTGGTGGAAACTCGCCACGCTCGAATACTGGTCGACTGCGGACTGTTCCAAGGCGATCGCGAGATTCGCGAGCGCAACTGGGAGCCATTTCCGGTGGAGCCGTCCTCGTTGGATGCAGTCATCCTCACTCATGCACACATCGACCACTCCGGTTACCTGCCGGTGTTGGTGCGTGACGGCTTTCGGGGGCCCGTGTGGTGTACGCCGGGAACCGCCGACGTGTGCAGGTTGCTGTTGCTGGACTCCGCACACCTCGAGGAGGAAGAAGCCGCCTACGCCAACAAGCACCGCACGTCGCGACATCATCCCGCCGAGCCGCTCTTCACCGCGGCCGATGCATACGAAGCGATCGAACTCTTGCGGCCAGTGCCATTCCTTCATGTCGCCAAAGCACATGCAGACGTGCAAATGGAATTCTTCCGTGCCGGCCACATCATTGGTGCAGCGTCGGTGCGAATCACCAACGGGGACGTGCGAGCCACGTTCAGCGGTGACATTGGACGACCCACCGGTCAGGTGATGCGTTCGCCCGTGGCGTTGCATGCCACCGATGTATTGGTGGTGGAGTCCACCTACGGAAATCGACTCCATCCCGACGACGATCCCCGAGAGACACTCCGGCACATCGCCAACGACACCCTCGAGCGGGGAGGAACCCTGTTGATTCCTTCGTTTGCAGTGGGGCGAGCGCAGGAGATTCTCGCGCTGTTGGCCGACCTACGCGCCGACGGTGAGATTCCCGATGTGCCGGTGTACGTGAACAGTCCCATGGCCACCGATGCCACCGAACTGTTTCTTCAATACTCCAACGAGCACCGCCTCACCACCAGCGAAACACGACGACTTTCCGAACAGGTCAACTACGTGCAAACGGTGAAGGCATCAAAGAAACTCACCCGGGATGAAGAACCAAAAATCGTCATCTCCGCTAGCGGCATGGCAACAGGTGGGCGAGTGCTGCGACATCTTGCACAATTGGCCCCCAACCCACGCAACACGGTGCTGTTCGTTGGCTATCAAGCCAGAGGTACCAGAGGCGATGCCATCGTGTCCGGCGCGTCGCACGTGCGAATCTACGGAGTCGACGTTCCCATACGCGCTCACGTGGAACACATGACCTCACTGTCGGCTCACGCCGACATGAACGAAATCCTCGACTGGCTACGGGGTGCGCCACAGCCGCCGGTACGCACCTACGTGAACCACGGCGAAGTTGATGCAGCAGTCGCACTACGAGCAGCCATCGAACAACGTCTCGGATGGCACGCGGAAATTCCAAACTTCGGCGACGTCATCGACACCAACACCTATATGCAACAACACCGACAGGAGACCATCCATGTATAAAACCCCATCATCGTTACAACATGCACTTGATGTCGTCGTACTTACACAAGAAGGAGCACGCATCTGGCATGGATTACCCATCAACAGTGCATTCCACGCTGCGGGGCCCGAATCGCACGGCGTCGGCGGATCGGAACTACATCAAACCCCCAACCCGAAACCGCAATATGTGGCGGCGCGAGATCCGCATCGGTCACATCACCACGTGCGCACGGGTCAGGCCCACCACATGCACCACCCCGACCCCGACGACCCCAAGTACTTCGACGATGTCGCAGCCGAAATCTGCGATGCCGACCGAATTCTGTTGGTGGGACACGGGGAGGGTCGCTCCAACATGGCGGAAGGGTTCATCGAGCACGCCCGCCACAAGCACCATGACATTGCCAAACGGGTGATCGGCACGATCAATGCCAACATTCCGGCGCTCACCGAGCCACAAATCGTTGAGCTCGCACATTCGTGGTATGCGCGGTATTGCAGGACGGTGTGAGCCATGGCCGCCGAGTTCGTTGCACCCGCCGTATCCGCTGTGAGTCAGTTGCCACCGCTCCTTGAATCGGTGATTGAAGTTCGCCAGGCCACCAAGAAGTACGGCAACGACATTGGCATTGAAGACGTCAGTCTCGACGTGCGCAAAGGCGAAGTACTGGGACTTCTCGGTCCGAACGGATCGGGCAAAACCACGCTGCTGCGTTTGATGTTGGGGTTGCTCGACTTCACCAGCGGAAAGATCTCCATCTTTGGTCGCGACATCACCGCCGTGGGTCGAGTGATTCGCTCGCGAATCGGATACCTGCCAGGTGACCTTGCGTTGTACGACCAACAAACCGTGCGCCAGTATCTGGAGTTTCTCGCGTCGCTTCGCAAGTTACACCTGATGCCGGCAGCGCTTCGGTTGTGTGAGCGGCTCGGTTTGCAACCAGATCGGCGAATCGGCGATTTGTCGCGCGGCACCAAGCAGAAAGTTGCGGTGGTGCAGGCATTCATGCACGCACCGGATCTCCTTTTGCTCGACGAACCAACCTCGGGACTCGATCCGATCGTGCAGCGCGAATTCGAGTTGCTGGTGGATGAAACCCGACGCCGTGGCGCCACCATCGTGCTGTCCTCGCACATTCTTGCCGAGGTAGAGCGCTTGGCCGATCGAGTGGCAGTGATGCGTCAGGGTCGACTGGTGATCGTCGACGATGTCACCATGCTGAAATCGCGATTCGCTCGCAGACTCGACTTGGAGTTTCCCACTGCGGTCGATCCCGCGCCATTCACTGCGTTGCCCGGGGTGCGCGACGTCCACGTTTCGCGTCGCACGTTGACGTGCGATGTAGTTGGTCCGGAAACCGAATTGCTTCGCGCCGCTGTGGCACGCGGAGTGGTGGGAGTCCACGCGCACGACCCGAGCTTGGACGACATTTTTCTCAATATCTTCGACGGGCCGTTCGGCGCGGCCTAACGCCGTCGTGGAGATTGTCAATGCGGGACGACATCGTGCTCTTTGCTTTGTTGCGCAAGACGATGCGCGATCATCGGCGGGGAATCATCGGCTGGGTAACCGGAATCGTTGCGCTCGTTGCGGTGCAACTGTCGGTATACCCAACGGTTCGTGACGCCACCGCTCGAGTTACCGACTTTGCCGATGCCTTTCCTGAAGCTTTCAAGAAGATCTTCCGCATGGAGGAATATGGCACCGCCGTTGGATACTTGTCGACGGAGCTTTTCTCGGCGACGTTGCCGTTGATCTTCATCGCCGTTGGTGTCACATGGGGGGCGCGTGTGGCCACCGACGAGGCTGAAGCAGGAACCGGCGACATTCTGTTTTCATTGCCGATCTCTCGGCGAAGTTTTCTCGTCACTCGAATGGCAACCGAATTACTGGTGCTCTTGCTGCTGGGAGCCGTCTTGAGTGCGGCAATCATCATCGGCGCTCCTCTGGTGAGCATGTCGGTGGGGGTCGGGCGGGTGCTGGCTGCGTCGTGGGCGACGTTGCTGGCGGGAGTGGTGTTCGGCGCCGTGGGCATTTTGGTGGGGGCCCTCAGTGGACGGCGTTCAATGGCGCTGGGCATTTCGCTGACTGCCGCCATCGCAGCATTCGTGGTGTACTCGCTTGCGCCTCTCGTGGAGGTGATGGACGACATCAACCTGTTCAACCCGATGCAGTGGACCGTCGGGGCAGAGTCGCTGAGAAACGGATTGAGTGTCGGGTACAGCGCAGTTGCCTTGATGTTTGCAGTAGTGCTGATGGCAGGAGCGCTGGTGGCATTTGATCGCCGCGACTTGTAGTGCAACGTGTCGCTCAGGCGAATGCAGCCAGTGCAATGCTCGTGCCAAGCAACATGTACGGGCCGTACGCCATTCGTGACGAACGGTCGAATCCGCGACGAAGACGCAACGCTGCAGCAACGCCACCCAACACGGCGATGATCGCCCAGGCGGTCAGCACCAACTCAGGCTGAAACCAACCGAGTACGGCCCCAAGTGCCGGTGAGAAGTGCACGTCGCCACGACCCAACGATCTTCGCCCAACCATGCGAATGGTTGCCGTAATGGCAATCATGAGTGCTGAGCCGTGTACAGCCGACCAGTGCTGAGAGTCCGACCACGACGGTGCGTTACCACTCGGGTACAACATAAGAAGCGGAAGCGTCGCTGCCAAGGTGACGTAGCTCACCACGCGCGGCAGCTGATGTGTGGTGATGTCGAGTGCAACCAATAATCCAAAGGGAATCACAGTGATGGCAAATGCCACGAGTGCTAGAGGGTGTGCATCGTTGCGGACTGATGCCCACACCACGCTGGTGCCGTAGACAGCGCTGGAGACAGCCCACCATGTGACGAGCCGCCGATTGGCGGCGGTCACGAGAGGGATTGCAGCGTGCGAATGAATGCCGGCCCCACCACGACGATCATCAACGCGGGCAACACGCACAACACGGTGGGAAACACCATCTTCATCGCCAACTTGGCGGAGTGTTCCTCGATTGCCTGACGGCGGCGACGTCGGGCGGTGGCCGCTTGTTGACGCAACACCGTGGCCAATGGTGCACCGATTCTTTGGTTTTGTCGAATGGCAGCGACGAACATCTGCATGCCCGACGTGGGGGTGCGCTCCAGCATTTGTGCGATGGAATCGTCTCGCGACACACCGAGTGCCACACGGTCCAACACTGCGCGGAACTCGGCGGCAAGGGGTGACGAGTGGCGGTTGGCGTAGATGTTCATCGCTGCCTCCAGAGTGAGACCTGCTTCCACGCACATGACCATTTCCCCCAAGGCATCCACCAATTCACGTTCGACGCTGTTTCGTCGAGCATCCTCCTTGCGACGAGCACGCCACACCGGCGTTTGCCACGCCACGTACATGAGCAGAAACGCCAGCGCCACACCAACGACATCGGGACGAACCCACACCATCAACACGCCCACCGCACTTGCAGCTGCAACCAACCAGGTGCGGCGCTGCCAGTACTCGAAAGGAATGCGGATCTTTCTGGCTCGAATGGAAGTAAGACGCCCAGCCTGCAGCGTCATGAGCGCAGCAGCGCCACCAAACAGCATCGACGCCGCGAATCGCACTCAGACCACCACTTCCGGATTGCCAAGATGTCGCAGCCAACGCCAACCCGCAAACGCAAGCGCTGCGGCACCAACCGACATTCTCTGGCCGAGTGGATCGGTCACGAGCGGGGCCGCATATCCAGGATTGAGAATCGACACCCCAACCAACACCACGGGTGGCAAGGCCAACAACACCTTGGCGCTCAAACGATTGTCCGCAGTGAGCGTATGAATGTCGCGGCGAAGACGGTCTTCCTCTTCGATCGTGGTGTGAACACCCTCGAGGGTTTCCACGAGGGATCCACCGTGTCGCGATTGCAATCCGATGGCCGAAGCCACGACACCCAAATGCCGGTTGCCTTCCTTCAGGCTCACCTGTTGCAGAGTGTCACTGAGGGGTGTTCCCAACCGTGCTTCCTCGAGCGCTTCCACCAGGATCGAGCGCAGAGGGTCGACGATGGAATCTGCCACCTCCGTCATCGCTGCATTGATGTTGCGACCGATGCGGAGATGACCCACCACCAACTCCAGCGCAGGTGCAAGTTGCGCCGACAAAAGCTCGTTTCGTTTTCGCTGATGGCGAGTACGCAAGGGATGCGGAAGCGAGATCTTGATGGAAGTACGACCCGCTTGCTCGGGCGGAAGCAGCCCGGCAATCCTTCGCATGCGACGTGTGGAGTTTCGCTCCTGCAAACGCCAGCGAACTTGTTGTGTGGCCAATGCTGCACCGGTGGCAAAAGCGAGCGACGCCGAGAGTCGGTTCATGGTTACGTGAGTGCAACGTGTCGGGCGCCGAGGCGCGATGACTGGAGACCTGTCGACACCAGTTCGGGCAATCCACGTGGAATGCCGGCGGGGTAGACCGACCGGGAGAACAAGTCGGAAGTGGAGATGGTGTCACCCTCCATGCCGACCACCTCGGTGATTTGCGAGACGAATCGTCGACCCAGCGGATCGCGAACCAGATGTACGAGCACGTCGATGGAGTTTGCTACTTGTTCGCGAATGGCACGCAGCGGCAAGTCGGTGCCGCCGAGCATCACCATGGTTTCCACACGACGGAGTGCATCTCGAGGCGAGTTGGCATGCACCGTGGACAGGGAGCCCTCGTGACCAGTGTTCATCGCCTGCAACATGTCGATGGTTTCCGAACCACGAACCTCGCCAACGATGATGCGGTCCGGCCGCATGCGCAGGGCGTTGCGTACCAAATCGCGCACCAACACCTCGCCACGACCCTCGGCATTCGGTGGGCGAGTCTCGAGACGTACCACGTTGTGCATGTGCGGTGTGAGTTCCACTGCATCTTCGATGGTGACGACTCGCTCGTCGGCACCGACGAACCCCGACAACAGATTGAGCAACGTGGTCTTGCCCGTTCCGGTGCCGCCCGACACCAATACGTTGAGCTTTCCGGCCACTGCGTTGTGCAGAAACGATGCAGCCTCGGGTGACAGTGCACTCTGTTTCACCAAGTCGTCCATGGTGAAGCCAGAGGAGTGGAACTTGCGAATGGTGATGGCGGGACCATCCACCGACAACGGCGGCAACACCACGTTGAGTCGTGAACCGTTCGAGAGCCGGGCATCCACCATTGGGGAGGCTTGATCCACACGGCGACCCGACGCTCGCAACATGCGGTCGACCACACGACGCAGATGGTCGTCGTTTTCGAACACACGTTTGGACTGGCTGATGGTGCCGGAGCGCTCTACATATATACGGTCAGCGCCATTGACCATCACCTCGGAAATGTCGGGGTCGTCAATGAGGTCTTGGATGGGGCCGAACCCCAGAATGTCGGCGATCACCGCCCGTCGGAGGAACTCCTTATCTGAGTCGGTGGCATCAACCTTGGGAAGCCGAAACAAGCGGTTGAGTTCGGCTTCTGCCTGTGTACGCAACCAGTCATCGGACATGCTGGCCCGATCGGGAAGCGAGGAGAGATAGGAGCGAACCTCGGTGGTGAGTTCTTGGAGTTGGAGTTGCAGACGCAACCACATGTCGTCGACGTTTTCTCCTGGTGCGATGGGTGCAACCTCGACTCGATCTTGTTGCAGGGCTCGGGCACGAAGACTCATCGTTAAGGCTTTCGCTTCCACCAGAAACTCATCCGCTTGCCGAGCGTGATGCCCAGCAGGGAGTCAGCGAACGACTGCACTGAATCGGCGATGTGCGATTCCGGATGAGCGTCCAGCAGCGGTGTACCGGCATTGAGGGAAATTTCCATCTGCGAGCTGTCGGGAATGTTCAGAGACACGGGTAGGCCGAGGCGTTCTTCCACATCATTCACGCTCAAACCCCAACGAGCAGTACTGCGGTTGATGGCGAGCGACACGCGCTCGGTGGGGAGATGGAGCACACGCATGGTGTCGAGCAACTTGCGCGCCGCTTGCACGGATGCCACGTCGGTGGTGGTGACAAGGAGCACTCGAGATGCCGTTTCCATTGCATCGACGGTGAAGTCGCTCAACCCAGGACTGGTGTCGAACACCACCGGGCGATTCAGCGCCAGCAGCCGATGATTGATCGTTCGCATATCCGCGGCGTAGACGCCGTCGGCAGCGATGTGAGAATCTGGCCCACACAACAGTGAAAGCTGCGCGCCGTAGGGGGTGAACATGCCCTCCAGTTCGGTGGAGGCGTCTTCGCGAAAGCGGCGAGTCACGTCATGCAGTCGAAACGCGGGCCGCACGCCAAACGCCCACTCCACATCGCCCGTGTACGTGTCGAGATCCACCAACACCGATGGCGTACGTTGGGCCAACGCAAGCGCGAGGTTGGATGCAATCGCGGTCTTGCCCGAGCCACCCTTGGGTGACACCACGGTGACCACGGGCGGGAGACGATCGGCAGCCACTCGCGGTGGGTCCAGGTGAATGGTGCTCATCTGCCCACCAGCCACAACTGCTCATTGCGTGCGGCCATCAACACCTCTGCGAGCGAATCACGATGCACGGCGATGGTGATCACCGAGTCTTCCGAGGGCTGCACTTCGTCGAGCGGTGGTGAATCGAGCACCACCGCATTGCGTGATACCAATCGAGCACCGGTATCGCCGAGTGCATAGATGTCCAACGTGTTGCCCGAAATTCGCACGGCGCCCGACCAGTGTTGTGAAGGCAGGCGTACGGAAGTGACCAGATAGTCGGGGCTCACCGCTGCTACCTGATTTCGAGCAAACGAGTTCGGTGTGAGTTGTTCGCCGGCCGAGTGTTCGCTGGCCAGCACCCCATCGGGAATGTCGTCGAGTGAATCGAATGCACTGTCTGCGCGCGCTTCGGCCGGAAGCGATCGCACCGTGGCAACGTTGAGAACGTCGATGTACGAAGTGCCCTTCGGGATGCCGCGTGTGAGCACCACGACATCCACACGTGCTTCGGCATCGGCAGTGTCGGCATCGCGCGGAATCAACATCCACGATCCCGCCAGCACGAAGCCGAATGAGATCAGCGCAGGTACGTACTTGCCGATTCGTCGTGTGTTGCTCATGAACAGTCTCCTGTGTTGTCGTAGGCGCAAATGGCCCATGTGGTGATTCCGAAATTGCTTCCGGTGCCGACCGAAGCACTGCCACGGTCGAGGATTTCGGTCTTGAATTGCACGGTGAGCGCGCGACTGGCGGCCGCTCCGGTAAGGCGAGTGGAAATCAATGTGGCACTCACGAAACCCGAGATTCGGTAATTGGCGTTGCTTCCCGATGCGAGTGCCTGGTCGAACAGTGCGATGAGAATCGGCTTGCCAACCATCGAGTTGATGCCGATGGAACTGGTGAGACCTCCCGGGCTACCGATGACGATGTCGCCAACGTCGAGCGCTTCGGCGTACCCGTTTTGCACCCAGCCGATGGTTTCGGAGGTGGAGTTGGCGCCGCCATTGAAGTCGAGCACACCCCAGTTGCCCCCAATCTTGTTGCCGCAACTACTCGGACCACTCTGCAGCGTGATGGTGAAGTTGGTGGTGAGGGAAAAGTTCGACGCCTTCCACTCGAGGAGCGATGGGTGTGTTTCGCAGAGCGCCACGGGCCATACACCAACGAGTGATCCCGTGCTACCCGTGCGCACCGTGGTGCTTGCGTCGATTCCGGCTGAATTTCTGCCAAGGAGGTTTGCAAAGAACAACGGGGTGTCATCTGACGCACTCACCGTGATGCGCCCATCTTTTGCGACACCAGATGACGTGCATGAACTACTCGCCGGGGTTGCGTCGTCGATGGTGAGATAACTCATCACCTGTGCCGGGCAGATGGAGCCACTTCGAATCCACGTGGTGGCAGCCGACGCAGCCGCAACTTCCACCGCGTTTTGTAGTGCAGCGCGTTCAGCCCACACTCGGCCGGAGTCGACCACGATCGCCAAGCCAATCACGAGCGGAATGAGAGCTACGGCGACGAGTGCAGCGATGGCGCCTTCGTCACTGGCATGTTCGCGGGTCTGCGGAGTCGTGCGAGTCATTGCGGGAATTGTGGCTGAAGGCTTACGAGTCATTGCGGGCACACGAATGATGACGTCGCCGTGAGCACCACGTTCTTCGTGCCCAGGAGCGGAATTGAATACGACTTGGTGGCAGCAAGCGACATGCGCACGGCGCCAGACGTGCAAGTGTTCACCACGAGGCACTGCACACTGCCCACGTCGTTGCCCGAGAGTGAGGTCTGGGCGGTGGTGCATGCATCGGTGATTTGCACTGCGCCCACACGGGCGGCATCACGCGCCGCAGCTTGCAGTTGCAATTGGTCGAAGAAGACGGACGCAAGAGTGACCATGATGAAGAGCAGCAGGAGGAGAACCGGCACGACGATGGCGAATTCGGCCGCAGCCGAGCCGCGATCGTCTGACCCCCGACAGGGGACGCCAGGGGTCAGACGACGGTGGTTCACGGAAGGACAGCGTCGAAGATGTCCGAAACACGGCCACCGAGTGCGGTGGCCGCTACGGCAACGACCGCCACGACGCCAGCGAGCAGAACGCCGTATTCGGCGCTGACCGCGCCTTCGTCGTTCCATCGCTGACGGCTTTGGATTGCCGTCACCATTTTGATTGCCATTTTCTTCATGTTGTTACCTCCATGTAGTGCGATCGGTTGATCGCGCTGGAGTGTCTAATTGCACATCAACCGCGTTCCTCGCGATTTGGGCTGATGGGTATGTCAGTCATGCAAGGTCGGTACGCCACTTGTACCTCGCTGTCGTTGTGCATGGCGAGAATCTTTCGCGAGAAACGACATGCGCACTTCACCAATTCGAAAATCACCACTGTTGCTTGCTACGTGTGCGGCGTTGCTCGTGCTCTCCGGCTGTCTCGCCGAGACGTTTCAGCAACGAAGCCCCAGTGACGCGAGTTCGTTCGCACAACGTGACGGCACAACAACGAGCAATGCGGCTGCGGTGGGTCGACCCGAGTCGCTCAATGAGCCGGGCCCACCCGGGCCGCAAGGCCCGCAAGGTCCGCAAGGTGTTCGCGGTGCTCGAGGTCCGCGCGGAGCACGCGGTGCCCGAGGTCCCGTTGGTCCGATCGGTCCTGCTGGCCCCGTTGGGCTTGCTGGTGCGGTCGGTGCCGTTGGTCCTGCTGGCGCGACGGGAGCCACAGGTCCTGCTGGTCCCGTTGGTGCGACGGGAGCTACCGGTTCTCCGGGCGCGACTGGCGCGACTGGCGCAACGGGCGCGACTGGCGCAACTGGCGCCACCGGCCCTGCGGGCGGATTCGGCGCCTACGGTTCGTTCTACGACACCAGCACCGTGCCACTCACGCAAAGTGAGGTCACCGCAGTGCCACTCAACTCCACTGACTTTTCCAGTGGTGTGTCGATCGTCGATGGCAGCAAGATCACGTTCTCTGTTTCCGGAAAGTTCAACATCATGTTCTCTTCGCAAATCGAGAAGGGCGATGCTGGAACCGACAAACTCAGTGTGTGGTTGGCAAAGAACGGCGACAACGTGCCATGGAGCAATACCGATGTGGTCATCACCTCGAGCGGGGCAAATAGTCGCCACGTTGTCGCATGGAACTTCTTCGTGTCGGTAGTTCCAGGCAACTACGTACAGATACTCATGACTTCAACCACCAGCAGCCAAATGGTGATTCGTTCGGTCGTTGGGCAAACCAATCCGATTCGCCCCGAAATTCCCGGCACCATCGTGACCGTCAATCAGGTGGGGTGAGACCCCGCTTGGAGGCTGCGATTTCGGCAATCATCTGCGCCACGAGCAATTGGTTGGTGAACTGGCTGGCAATTTGTGTGCGATTGGGTGAGCCCGCTCGGGCCAGCATCAGACTGATGCGGTTTTTGATTGCTTGTACGGAATATCCGAGCACTTCGGCTATGTCTTGGTCGCGCAATCCCACGCACACCAACTCGAGAATTGCGTGGTCAGTTTCGTCTTGGGCGACGGCCTCCATGTTGCCGATCGACGGAGGTTTGGGAATTCGCTTCCACAGTACGTCGTCTTGGAGACTCGACCTGCCGTAGTGAATTCGTCGTAGGTGTTCAGCCAGGACTGGAGCAGGGTCAACCAGGTTTACGACATCGAAGTAGCCGTTGTGCGCCGCCTTGATCTTGGTGACGTCATCCACTCCCTGGCACCCCAACACCAGACGACTCTCGGTGTTGCCCGCGAGCGCGAGCAGCTTGGAAAGGAGTGACGACATCACGAAACGTTGTGGATCTACCACCAACACCTCGGGTTTGAGGGTGACGAAGTCGTTTGCGAGCTTGTCGAAATTGTCGTGGGGGTTGAACAAGTCAACCTTGGCTTCCGGTACCACTGCGCCGGATGCAAGCTCGGGCTTTACACGAGCAATTTGGGTGTCGACGACTAGGCGCACGAATGGCTCAACTCACGCGTGCTCGTCTCGGGATGGTGTGGCGTCCCGTGAAAGTACAGAGAACGTCGTTAGACGAAAGTACTTTTTGGCGCTCTGGAGAGCTGTTAATGGGCCACATATTGCCATCGCACTACCAATCGCAAAGGTACCGTTTGCGCTACTTTCACCTCGGAAACATGGCTATTTGGGGTAAATTTTGCGGTCCAGACGAACCCTGCCTCGACTGTCAAGATGGAAGTCAACCAATGGTCGTAAAAGTTCGAGACATCGCGTTCGTGCGCTTCCATGCGCCCGACCTCGACGTGATGGAAGCGTTCGCAACGTCCTTCGGGCTGCAGCGACTCGCCCGAGACGAGCACACGCTGTACATGCGGGGGACTGACGACGACGGTTTTGTGCACGTCACGCACCGTTCCGACACGCCCGGGTTTGCTGGCGTCGCCTTCGTTGCCGACTCGGTGGATGATCTCGATCGGCTCACCCACGAACATGGATTTTCGGCAGTGACGGCAAGTTAGGCTGAGGCTGCGGGCCAACGTCGTCCCGGTGCTCACCAGTGGGTGAGTGCACCAGCAGGTACGACCATTACGAAGGACAGCTCGAGTGAACCACGATGTGCCGTCGGCGCACGGCTCTGTGACCGGGTTCGGCTTGCCGCCCGCGTCTGTGACCGGGTTCGGCTTGCCGCCCGCACACGGGTTGTACGACCCGCGCTTTGAACACGACGCATGCGGCGTGTCGTTCGTGGTGCACGTGAAGGGCGTGGCCAGTCATCGCATCGTGCAAACGGGCCTCGGTGCGCTGTGCAGCATGGAACACCGCGGAGCCACTGGTGCAGAGCCAGAGACGGGCGACGGTGCCGGCATCTTGATGCAAGTGCCCGACAAGTTCCTGCGCAAAGTTGCGGCTGTACCGGGCGTCTTGGCGGCTGGCACGCAGCTGCCCGCACCCGGCGCATACGGCGTTGGTATCGCGTTTCTGCCTGCCGACCCCACACGTGCAGAGGGTGCCAAAGCAGCCATCACCAAGATTCTGCAAGAAGAAGGACTCGACGCACTCGGTTGGCGCGACGTGCCGGTGGAGCCGTCGTGCTTGGGTGCGAGCGCGCGAAGAGTGATGCCGTCGTTTGCGCAACTGTTCGTGGCGGCACGCGGCGTTGATGCGGAGGCCGTCACGGGCATCGCGCTCGACCGCAAACTGTTCATTGCACGCAAGCGCATCGAGCACGAATTGCCCGACGAATTGCGAACGTACTTTCCGTCGCTTTCGTCGCGAACTCTCATCTACAAAGGAATGCTCACTACGCCCGAGCTCGGCATGTTCTTTCCCGATCTGTCGGACTCCGACATGGAGTCCGCGATGGTGTTGGTGCACAGCCGGTTCAGCACCAACACGTTCCCGTCGTGGCCGCTCGCGCACCCGTACCGCTACATTGCACACAACGGCGAGATCAACACCGTGCAAGGCAACCGCAACTGGATGCGCACACGCGAAGCACTGCTCTCCACGCCGCTGATTCCGGGACTCGAGCGAGCGTTCCCCATCTGCACCCCGAACGGCAGCGACTCCATGAGTTTTGACGAAGTGCTCGAGCTGCTGCATCTCTCAGGTCGCGCATTACCGCACGCCGTGTTGATGATGATCCCCGAAGCGTGGGAAAACCACGCCACCATGCCCGCCGACAAGCGCGCGTTCTACCAATATCACTCGTCGCTGATGGAACCATGGGACGGCCCGGCGAGCGTGGCATTCTGCGACGGCACGGTGATTGGTGCGGTGTTGGACCGCAACGGGTTGCGCCCCAGTCGTTATTGGGTCACCGACGACGACCTCGTCATCATGGCCAGCGAAGTCGGCGTCGTGGACGTGGCACCAGAGCGAGTGGTGCGAAAAGGCCGTCTGCAACCGGGCCGCATGTTGTTGGTGGACACTGCGCAAGGACGCATGGTGAGCGATGAAGAAGTAAAGGCAGCCCTCGCCGCTGCACAGCCGTATGCAACATGGCTCGCCGAGGGCATGGTGCAGTTGCCCGATCTACCCGATCGAGAGCACGTGGTGCACAGCCACGAAAGCGTGTTGCGTCGTCAACAAGTGTTCGGCTACACGCACGAGGACATGAAGGTGATCATCGCGCCGATGGCCAAGGCGGGTGCCGAACCGATCGGCTCGATGGGTACCGACACTCCGCTGGCGGTGTTGTCCGCTCGGCCTCGATTGTTGTTCGACTACTTCAAGCAGTTGTTTGCGCAAGTAACCAACCCGCCGCTCGACGCAATCCGCGAAGAAGTGGTCACTTCCGTGGGCTCCACGCTCGGCCCCGAAGCCAACTTGTTGGAGGCAACCCCCGACAACTGTCGTCAATTGGTGTTGCCGTTTCCCATCTTGGACAACGACGAGCTCGCCAAGATCATCCACATCAACGACGACCACACCATGCCGCACCTGCGCAGCGTGGTGGTGAGTGGTTTGTATCGCGTGGCCGACGGTGCACACGGCATGCGAACGGCAATCGAGGAGATTCGCAACAAGGTGAGCGACTTCATCGATGACGGCGCACGCATCATCGTGCTGTCCGATCGCAACAGCGACTCGGTGTATGCGCCGATCCCGTCGCTGTTGCTCACCAGCGCGGTGCACCACCATCTGATTCGCGAGCGACAGCGCACCAAGGTGGGCTTGGTCATCGAATGCGGTGACGCGCGCGAAGTGCACCACATGGCGCTGCTCATCGGATACGGCGCGGGTGCAATCAACCCGTATCTTGCATTCGAATCGATCGAACACATGATTGCGGCCGACGACGGCCGCGGGATGCACGGCTTGGGCGGCATGGACCCCAAGAAGGCCGTGCGCAACTACATCAAAGCCGCCGGCAAGGGCGTGCTCAAGGTGATGAGCAAAATGGGCGTGTCGACCGTCGCGTCGTACACCGGTGCGCAGATTTTCGAAGCCATCGGTTTGTCGCGCGAAGTAGTGAACGAATTCTTCACCGGCACGGTGTCGCGTCTCGACGGCATCGATCTCGAGGTCGTCGCCAGTGAAGTTGCCGCACGGCATGCGGCCGGGCATCCTTCACGACCGGATCAACGAGCACACCGACAACTGGAACTTGGCGGCGAATACCAGTGGCGACGAGAGGGCGAACATCACCTCTTCAACCCCGAAACCGTGTATCGCCTCCAGCACTCCACGCGTGCCGGGCGATACGACCTGTTCAAGCAGTACACCGCCGCAGTCGACGACCAGAGCAAGGTGCTCGCCACGTTGCGCGGCTTGTTCGCACTGCAGCCCGCGGCCACACCTGTGCCCATCGACCAAGTGGAACCTGTGAGCGAAATCGTCAAACGATTCTCCACCGGCGCGATGAGTTACGGATCGATTTCTGCCGAAGCACACGAAACGCTCGCGATAGCGATGAATCGCATCGGCGGGAAGAGCAACACCGGCGAAGGCGGCGAGGATGCCGAACGTTACGTGCCCATGGCCAACGGCGACTCCAAACGTTCGGCGATCAAACAGGTGGCATCAGGACGGTTCGGCGTCACCAGCGAATACCTGGTGAATGCCGACGATCTCCAAATAAAAATGGCGCAAGGCGCAAAGCCCGGCGAAGGTGGCCAGCTTCCGGGACACAAGGTGTATCCGTGGATCGCCAAAACTCGCTACAGCACGCCGGGTGTCGGACTCATCTCGCCACCACCGCACCACGACATTTACTCGATCGAGGATTTGAAGCAACTCATCCACGACCTGAAGAACTCCAACCCCGAGGCGCGCGTGCACGTGAAGCTCGTGGCCGAAGTGGGTGTGGGCACCGTCGCGGCGGGTGTGAGCAAAGCGAAAGCCGATGTGGTGCTCATCTCCGGACACGATGGTGGCACGGGTGCGTCGCCGCTCACCTCGCTGAAACATGCCGGTGCGCCGTGGGAGCTCGGTTTGGCCGAGACACAACAAACGCTCATGCTCAACGGTTTGCGCGATCGCATCGTCGTGCAAACCGACGGACAAATGAAGACCGGTCGCGACGTGATCGTTGCGGCGCTGCTGGGGGCCGAAGAGTTCGGTTTTGCCACGGCACCCCTCGTGGTGAGCGGCTGCATCATGATGCGCGTATGTCACCTCGACACGTGTCCGGTGGGCATCGCCACACAAAATCCCGAATTGCGAAAGAAGTTCAGTGGTCAGCCGGAGTTCGTGGTGAACTTCTTCGAGTTCATCGCACAAGAAGTGCGCGAATACCTGGCGATGCTCGGCTTCCGCTCCGTGGCCGAAGCTGTTGGTCGAGTGGACCGCATCAACGCCCAAGTGGCAGTCGACCATTGGAAGGCGAGCGGCCTCGACATCGCACCATTGCTTGCCGTGCCGCAGAACCCGTACAACTCCACCCTGAGTCACTCGGTGGCGCAGGACCACGGCTTGGCCGACGCGCTCGACAATGAATTGATCGCTCGTTGTGCGCCGGCGTTGGAAGACGGACATCGCGTCGAGGTGTCCCTGCCGATTCGCAACGTGAACCGCAGCGTGGGCACGATGCTCGGAAGTCGAGTCACCAAAAAGTGGGGAGGTGCAGGACTGCCCGACGACACCATCACGCTGCGCTTTGCGGGTTCGGCGGGGCAGTCGTTCGGTGCGTTCGTGCCGCGCGGCATCACCATGATGTTGGAAGGTGACGCCAACGACTACCTCGGCAAGGGATTGTCGGGTGGACGCATCGTGGTGCGGCCCGACCGCCGCGCCACGTTTGCTGCACAAGACAACGTGATCGCCGGAAACGTGATTGGTTACGGCGCCACGAGTGGCGAGATACATCTGCGAGGCATCGTGGGTGAGCGGTTCTGTGTGCGCAATTCCGGTGCCATTGCCGTGGTGGAAGGTGTGGGTGATCACGGCTGCGAATACATGACCGGTGGGCGAGTGGTGGTGCTCGGTACGACGGGCCGCAACTTTGCTGCCGGTATGTCCGGCGGTATTGCGTACGTGCTCGACGAGGCTCCTGCCGCGACCGGATCGACAGCCGGCGATTTTGCCTCCCGCGTGAACTCCGAACTCGTCGATGTCGTCGACCTCGATGCCGAAGATCGCGAATGGCTGTCGGGCGTACTGCGTCGTCACTACGACCTCACCGAGTCTGCCGTTGCGGCCCGACTGCTCGGGCTTGACGCCCCGCTCGCCAACTTCCGCAAGGTGATGCCGCGCGACTATGCCCGAGTGTTGCGCGTGATGGCCGATGCGCAGCGCGCCGGTCTCGATGAGGCTGCAACTTCGCAAAAGATCATGGAGAGCGTCAATGCCTAGCGTCGTGACGCCAGAGGCGCACCATGGGTGAGCCCACCGGATTTCTCAAGTGGGGTCGCACCACGCCCAAGCGCCGCCCGATTCCCGTACGAGTCGCCGACTGGCGCGAGGTGTACGAACCATTCGACCAAGGCAAGTTGCACGAGCAAGCCGGCCGGTGCATGGATTGTGGCATTCCGTTTTGCAACAACGGTTGTCCACTGGGCAACTTGATTCCCGATTGGAACGACCTCGTGTATCGCGATCACTGGCGCGACGCCATTGAACGATTGCATGCCACCAACAACTTTCCGGAGTTCACCGGCCGTTTGTGTCCGGCCCCGTGCGAATCGGCATGCGTCCTTGGCATCAACGCCGATCCCGTCACCATCAAACAGGTGGAAGTTGAGATCATCGATCGTGCATGGCGTGAGGGTTGGGTTACCCCGCAGGTGCCCGGCGTGCGCACCGGCCATCGCGTGGCGGTGATCGGCTCGGGTCCTGCTGGCTTGGCCGCGGCGCAACAACTCACGCGTGCAGGTCACGAGGTGATCGTGTTGGAGCGAGCCGATCGCCTCGGAGGTCTGTTGCGCTACGGCATTCCCGAATTCAAGATGGAAAAGCAGCACATCGAACGTCGCATCGAACAGATGAAAGCCGAAGGCACCGAGTTTCGTACCAATGCGGTGGTGGGTGACAACGTGGACATCGAAGTGTTGCGTGCCACGCACGACGCCATCGTGTTGGCTTGCGGCGCCACCGCGTGGCGCGACCTTCCGGTTCCGGGTCGCGAATTGAAGGGCATCTACCAGGCAATGGAATATCTGCCGATTGCCAACAAGGTGCAAGAGGGCGACTTCGCCGAACCCAGCATCAGCGCTGCAGGCAAACACGTGGTCATCATCGGTGGAGGCGACACCGGAGCCGACTGCCTGGGTACCGCACATCGCCAGGGTGCCGCATCGGTGACGCAGTTGGAGATCATGCCGCGTCCGCCGGAAGTGCGCAGTGGCGACAACCCCTGGCCACAGTGGAGTTTGGTGTATCGCACTTCATCGGCACACGAAGAAGGTGGCGAGCGCGTCTTCAGCGTGTCGACCGAGGAGTTCGTCGGCGATGCCGATGGCAACGTGCGGGCACTGGTGCTCAACGAAGTTCGCTTCGAATCCGGCGCGCCCGCAGCCGATGGTCGCCCTGCGACGCCCGGCAAGTTCGTTCCGGTGCCGGGCACGCGAACCGAGCTGCGCGCCGACATGGTGTTGCTTGCACTCGGATTCGTCGGACCCGAGAAGGGATCGTGGCTCGATCAACTTGGTGTCGAGTTGGATTCGCGCGGCAACGTGGCACGCACCGACGACTATCGCACCAACGTGGACGGCGTGTTCGTGGCAGGTGACATGGGTCGCGGACAGAGCCTCATCGTGTGGGCAATTGCCGAAGGTCGTGCGGCGGCGGCTGCAGTGGACAAGCACTTGATGGGTGCGTCGTCACTTCCGTCACCTATCGTCGCCTCTGCCCGTCCGCTTACCTAAACTCAACGCAATGCGATCGCGTTGGCTGCTGGTTCTCGTTGCGCTCTCCGCGTGCGGGGTCGATGCTGCCGGTTCGGCGACCACCATCGTGCCGATCGGCCCCACCGACTTTGCCACCATTCCACCTGCCGTCACCACCATTGCACCCGTGGTCACCACGCTTCCGCCAGGAGCAGTGGGAGTCGAGCAGATCTACGTGGTGCAAGCCGGCGATTCACCGATCAAAGTGGCGAATGCCTTCGGAATTTCAGTGGAACAGCTGTTGTCGTGGAATGGTCTCATTTCCACCTCGCAATTCCCGTACCCCGGTCGACAATTGAAGATTCCGCCGAGCGCACAGGTCACCGTGAACCAAACCCAGCAAACCGTGGTTGCCAACCCCGTTGGCAAACCGGGTTGCGGTAATCGTCCCGCGGGTACGTACGAAGTGCAGGCCGGCGACTCGATCTCGGGCATCCGTACGAAATTCTGCGTGTCGGTCACGTCGTTGCTGGCAGCCAATCAGTGGCCGAGTGTGAACGTGTTCTTGTATCCCGGATTGAAGATCAACATCCCCGCCGCCGGCAGCTGACCCTTTCAATCCCTACCCGCTTGGGCCATGCGATTCGGATTGCGCGCACCTGACCTATGGCGAGAGGGCATCGATGGCTGAGTAGCATTGAGGTAGCATCGAGGTATGAAACTCAGTGTCAGTCTCCCAGAGGTGGAATGTGAGTTCTTGGATAAGTGTGTGGAGCAGGGGCTTTACCCATCCCGATCAGCGGTAGTGCTTCGAGCTCTCCGTTTGTTGCGAAGTGCCGATCTCGGGAAGATGTACTCCGACGCGTTTGCTGAATGGGACGAAAGCGACGAGGGTGCAGATTGGGATGCCATCGACACTGCCAGTGAGATTTCCTGATGCTGCGAGGGGAGATTCGGCTAGTAAACCTTGATCCTGCCAAACGCGACGAAGCTGCCAAAGTTCGCCCAGCTGTCATCGTAAGCAACGACGCTCTGAATGCTCGCTCAATGTCGTTGGAGCGAGGCGTGGTTACTGTGGTCCCAATCACGTCAAGTATCGAAAAGGTGTATCCCTTCCAGGTGAAACTCTCCCGGATCGGTACTGGATTGCGGGTGGACTCCAAAGCTCAGGCAGAACAGATCCGTTCGGTGTCGATAAGTCGAATTGGGCGCCGAGTGGGGCAACTCAACGCCGATACACAAGAGGAGTTGGATATTGCTTTGCGCCTACATCTGAGTCTGTAGCAATTGTCAGAGTCGGGGCGTGGTTAGCGCTGGGTGTTGCGGAACTTGGAGCGGCGTTCGTGACGTTCGAGCGCCAATTCGATGAGTTCGTCGATCAATGCTGCATACGTGATGCCTGACGCCTGCCACAACTTGGGGTACATCGAAATCGGCGTAAAACCAGGAATGGTGTTGATCTCGTTGCACAAGAACCCGCGACCCGTGCTGCCGTCGGCACGTTGCTGTTCATAGAAGAAGTCGACGCGGGCCATGCCTTCTGCGCGCACGGCGCGAAACACCCGCAGCGCCATTTCGCGAACGGCTGCCGACTCGGTGTCACCCAACGGGGCGGGGACCAACAATTTGGCTCCGTCGCCGATGTATTTGTCTTCGTAGTCGTAGAACTCGCGACCTGGGACGATCTCGCCGGCAACCGAGGCTCGCGGTTCGCGATTGCCGAGCACCGCGACTTCGATCTCGCGACCGGTGATGGCTTCTTCGAACAACACCCACTCGTCGTAGGCGAGGGCGGCGCGTGCAGCTGCAACGGCTTCGTCGAGCGTCTTTGCTTTGGTGACACCGACCGATGAACCCATGTTGGCGGGCTTCACGAACACGGGAAGGCCGAGCTGTGCGACGGCAGCCGCAATCGCGGAGCTGCCGGCTGTGCCGCCGCGTGTTCCGGCTGTACCGCCGTGCGTTCCGGCTGCGCCGCCAATCTCGTCGGCGCGCAACGCGACGAATCGTGGTTGTGCGATTCCTTCGGATGCCAACACGCGCTTGGTGGTCGCTTTGTCCATCGACACCGCACTACCCAACACGCCGGTACCGACGTACGCCACGTGAGCGAGATCCAACATGCCTTGCACCGTGCCGTCTTCGCCCATTGGGCCGTGCAACAGCGGGAGCACCACGGTGCGTGCAGCACCGGCGACGACTTCACCCAACGATGACGGACGTCCGATTGCTTCCAATCGTTCGGGCAGCGCGTCGCGACCACGCGCCAGTGCGGCCATGGCACTCTCGGCCAACATCCACTCTCCGCTGCGCGAAATTGCGACCGTGGTCACGTCGTATCGCTCGGGATCGAGCGCGCGCAACACGTGGGCTGCGGTGACGCAACTGACATCGTGTTCGGCCGACTCGCCACCAAAGATGACGATTACGTGGGTGCGCGAGCGCGAATTCACTCGTCTCCACGGTACTTGCCTCGTACGCTAAGTAGTCGTATGCGCTTCATGGCCACGGATGTTGCACATGCAGTGAACGGCGAATTGCGTGGCAAGAATGCCCACTTGTCCGGGGCCACATTCGACTCGCGCACGTTGGTGATGGGGCAGTTGTTCGTGCCGATCGTTGCCGAGCGCGACGGGCACGACTTCATCGTCGACGCCCTCGGGCGTGGCGCTGGTGCGTATCTCACCTCGCGAGATGCGGTGACTAGTGCGCGCGACGTAGGTGGCTCACAGGACGGCGCCCACCGCGGAACGGCCATCGTCGTACCCGACACGTTGGAGGCACTACGCAAACTCGGGCGTTGGGCTCGTGAATCGCTCAGTGACACGGTGCAACACCGAGTCGTGGGTATCACCGGCAGCGTCGGCAAGACCACCACCAAAGATTTGGCTGCAGCCGCTATCGGTTCGGCGCTGAAGGTTGCAGCAAGTTCGCGATCGTTCAACAACGACCAAGGCGTACCGATCACATTGCTGAACGCCCCAGACGACTGCGAAGCGCTCGTGCTGGAAATGGGAATGCGTGGCCACGGTGAAATCACCAGGCTGACCGAAGTCGGCTTGCCGAACATCGGCATCGTTACCGCCGTAGCGGAAGCGCACAGTGCACTTCTGGACAACTTGGATGGCATTGCTCGCGCCAAGGGTGAGCTCGTCGAAGCCTTGCCATCGAGCGGTGTCGCCATTTTGAATGCCGACGACGAACGCGTTTTGGCGATGCAGTCGCGCACGTCGGCACGGATCATCACATTCGGCGAAGCACCATCGGCAACGGTACGAATCACGGGTGTCGATCTCGATGAGCGTGCGCATGCCACCGTGCATCTCGCCACACCATGGGGCAACGTGTCGTTTGCCTTGCCCATCGCGGGCCGACACAGCGCGAGCAATGCGGCTGCTGCCATCGCCGCTGCCGGTGCGTGCGGGGTGGACGTGCAAGGTGCAGCCGCGGCGATTACCTCGGCTCCAATGTCGCCCAATCGCATGAGTGTGCGCACCACGTCTCGCGGTGTGGTGCTGATCGATGACTGCTACAACGCAAACCCCAAGTCGATGGCTGCCGCATTCGACACGCTCGCATCGATTCCCGCCAAGCGGCGGTTTGCCTTCGTGGGCACCATGGCGGAACTGAAGGATCCGAACATCGCCCACCGCGCGATTGCGTCACTCGCACGGCGCATGGAGATCCATCTCATTGCGGTGGACACCAATTTGTATGGCGAGACCGCTGGTTCGGGTGACGCCACCCTCGGACCCGAAGCAGCCGGTGCATCGCTCACCCTGCAGGCCGCAATCGAGCGTGTGGGCGAATTCGGCGACGGCGATGCCGTGTTGGTGAAGGGGTCGCGAGTCGCCGGACTCGAGAGGTTGGTTCAGGCGTTCGAATAGCGCTCGTCGAGCGCACGCGTGTTGCACCACCATGCCAACACCAACGCCCACGCGGCACCGATGAACAGCAACCATCGCGTTCCATAACGGTCCACCAACGGACCAAAGATGATCATGCCGATCGGCACGGTTCCGCCGAAAGACATGAACCACAACGCCATGGTGCGACCGCGTTCGTGTGCAGCGAGTCGGCCTTGCAGCACGGTGCTCATTGCGGTGGTGGTGAAGAAGTACGACACACCAAGTGCGAACCCCGACACGAATGCCGGCACCGCAGAGCGCGAGGCGGCAAAGGCCGCCATTGCCACCGCGTTCGCTGCAAAGCCCCAACGGATCATCACGCGTGGATCACGCCCGACGAACACCGTGCCCAGTGCCAAGCCGCCAAGTGCCGCACCGAGCGCCCACGTTGCATACAGCCACTTGTAGACCGCACTCGAGTCGTTGATGCCGAAGTTCAGCTCGGCCACGGCGGGGAACAAGCCGATGTAGGGCAGTGAGATGAGCGAGTACAACGCCAACGTGAGAATCAGACGTCGTACGACTGGTCGGTCGCGCGCCACCCGGAAGGCAAACGTGAAACGCGTCCAACCGCGGGTCGTGTCGCGTTGGTGTGCCGGCACCTTGGTGTTCCACAACGCCCACACCACCAGCAGGTACGTCACCGCGTTGAACGAAAAGAAGTGCCACGCCTCGGCCCCAAGCGGCGAAAACAACGCCACCAAAATCGGGCCGATCACACGCGAGCCGTTGATCAACGTGGAGTTGAGCGACATCGCGCCCGGCAGGTCCGCTTGCGGCACGAGCGACGGCAACAATGCCGACCACGCCGGCATGTTGAGCGCACCGCCAATACCCACACCGAGTTGCGCAAGGAAGATTGCCCAGATCGGCGCATCGACTCGTGCCAATGCCGCCAGCACCACGGAGAATGTGAGCATCACCAATTGCATCGACGCAAGCCACTTGCGGCGGTCGACGGTGTCGGCGATGACACCAGCGGGTATCGCGAGCAGCAACAAGGGACCCATCTGCGCCAGGATGAGCAACGCCACCACCGACGCCTTGCCCGTGCGGTTGTAGATGTAGATGGGCAACACCACGTTTTGGATCCACGAACCGATGTTGGACCCGAACGATGCAACGAAAATTCTTCGGAACTGCTCGTGCGACAATGCAGACCTTGCACTGCCGGGTCGAATGATGGGAAGTTCGCCCGTTTCGGTGGCGAGGGGAGAACTATCAGTCATGTGCGAACCGCAGTGTTCTAACCTAGGTCGCTGATGAGCCAGCAGCGCGCCGCCAACGCACCAATTGCGTCACACACGGTGTTGTCTCAAGCGGCGTCGTCGCAGACCAATTCCGGTGAGCCGGCCGAAGCGTGCTCGACGCGATTTGCGATCTTCTCGGAATGTCCGCAATGCGGTCACGCGTTACACGCCGAGCACGCGCACTACAAGTGTGCTGGTTGCGGCTGGCGTGACAGTTGCTGCGACTAGCGCAGCACCGAGCGGTAGCCGTCGTTGTTGTTACGCCAACAAGTCGGCGTACATCTGCAGGAACGATGCAGGCCCACCAACCAGGAACGTGGTGACCGCGGTTTCTTTCCACTTCGGTAGCTCACCCTTGATCTTGTCGAGTGGTCCGACCAACGCAACATCTTCCACCATCTCCAGCGGAATGAGCGCGGCAGCTTCCTTCTTCTTGCCTTCGAGGTAGAGCTCCTGCACCTGGTTGGCGATGTGTTCCCATCCCATTCGCGCGAACACTTCGAAGTGGAAGTTCGCGCCCTTGGCGCCCATGCCACCGGCGTACAACGCAACAAAGGGTCGGATCATGTCGGCACACTTCTCGACGTCGTCGCCAGGCACCACGAAGAGAGACGCCACCACTTCGAACGTGTCGCGCTTGTTCGGATTGCCCGACTTGGCGAAACCCTCGTCCAAGCAACGCCGGTAATGCGCGTCATCCTTGGGCGAGTAGAACAACGGCAACCAGCCCTCGCAAATCTCGGCAGACAGCGCCACGTTCTTCGGGCCTTCGGCAGCCAGGTAGATGGGAATCTCCTTGCGGAATGGATGGATGGTGCTCTTCAGCGGTTTGCCGAGACCGGCACCACCTCGTAGCGGAAGATCAAAAAACTCACCGTGATGTTCGAGCGGTGCTTCGCGTCGCACGATGGTGCGCACGATGTCGACGTACTCGCGTGTGCGCGCCAACGGCTTCGGGTACGGCTGACCGTACCAACCTTCCACTACTTGTGGCCCTGATGCGCCAATCCCGAGAATCATTCGACCGTTCGACAGGTGATCGAGCGTCATTGCCGACATCGCCGTCGCAGCCGGAGTACGCGCACTCATTTGCATGATGCCCGTGCCGAGTTTGATGTTGGTGGTCTGCGAGCCCCACCATGCCAGAGGTGTGAGCGCATCACTGCCGTAGGCCTCGGCGGTCCACAACGAATGGAATCCGAGCTTGTCGGCCTCCTTCACCGCTTCCACCACGCCTGCGGGCGGACCTGAACCCCAATATCCGGTGTTGTAGCCGAGTTTTGTCATGCGGTCAGTTTGACACACGCAGGGCAACGAGCGGTTCGACGAAGTCGCGACCAAGCGCCTCGGCGCTGGGCTTGTTGGTGAGTGACCCACCAACGGTGTTCACGCCGAGCGCCATTGCGGCGTCCCGCTCGGCTGCGCCGCGCGCACCGTGGATTGCCAACTGCAACTGATACGGCAACGTGGCGTTGGTCAGTGCGTACGTACTGGTGTTGGGGACGGCTCCCGGCATGTTGCCCACGGCGTAGTGAATGACACCGTGCTTTTCGTACACCGGATCGGTGTGGGTGGTTTCGCGCATGGTCTCGATGCAGCCACCTTGGTCGATGGCGACGTCCACCATCACTGCACCTCGCTTCATCGTCTTGACCATTTCCTCGGTGACCACCACCGGTGCACGGGCACCTGCAACCAGCACGGCACCGATCACCAGATCGGCATCCAGCACACTGCGTTCGATTGCGCCACGATTCGACGCGAGCGTCATGATGCGTCCCTTTTCGATTTGGTCGATGAAGCGCAAGCGATCCAGGTTCTTGTCCAGGAGCACGACTTCAGCTTCCATGCCCGCTGCGATACGTGCGGAGTTCCATCCCACGTTGCCTGCGCCGATCACCACCACTTTGGCCGGACGTACACCGGGTGCTCCACCCATCAATACGCCACGGCCGCCGTAAGGGCGTTGCAGATAGTGCGCACCGGCCTGGGTGGCGAGTCGACCAGCCACCTCGCTCATCGGTGCGAGCAACGGCAGGGCGCCATCTTCCGTTTGTACGGTTTCGTACGCCACGCCGGTGGTGCGCTGTCGCAACAGCGCTTCTGCCACTTTCGGATACGCAGCGAGATGCAGATACGTGAACAACGTGAGATCGGGTCGCAGATAGCCGAACTCCTTCTCGGTGGGTTCCTTCACCTTCACCACCATGCTCTGGCTCCAGGCATCGGCGGCCGTGGGCACGATGGTTGCGCCGGCAGCCACGAATTCGGCGTCGGAAATGGAGGCAGCAGCACCCGCGTCCTTCTCCACGAACACCTCGATGCCGGCGCGTTCGAATTCGCGAACGCCATCGGGGGTAAGGGCCACACGACCCTCGAGGGTCTTGGTTTCCTTGGGGACGCCGAGTGTGGCGTGCGCCGGCTTCACGCGACTGTTCTACTACAACGCCGGCATGGGCAGAGCGAAACGCACCGTGGTAGAAAAACGTCATGAAAAAGTTCCGAAACTTCATTGACGGCAAACACTCCGACGCAGCCGACGGCAGCACCCTCGACATCATCAATCCAGCCACCGGCAAGGTGTACGCAACTTCGCCCAACAGCAAGCAAGCCGACATCGATGCGGCGATGAACGCAGCCCAACGTGCGTTCGACGTGTGGAAGGAATCCACTCCGTCGGAACGTTCGCTTGCACTCTTCCGCATCGCCGATGCAATCGAGGCGCGCAAGGACGAGTTCATCGCGACGGAAGTGGAGAACTGCGGCAAGCCGGTGTCGATCACTACATCGGAAGAGATTCCACCAATGGTCGATCAGATTCGCTTCTTCGCGGGTGCTGCGCGAATGCTGGAAGGCAAGAGTGCAGGCGAGTACATGAAGGGCTTCACCTCCATGATTCGTCGCGAGCCAGTCGGCGTGTGCGCGCAAGTGGCGCCGTGGAACTACCCGATGATGATGGCGGTGTGGAAGTTTGCCCCGGCAATCGCCGCCGGCAACAGCATCGTGTTGAAGCCGAGCGACACCACACCAGCAACCACCGTGTTGCTCGCCGAGATTGCAAACGAATTCCTGCCGCAAGGCGTGTTCAACGTGGTGTGCGGCGATCGCGATACCGGTCGCACCATGGTGTCGCATGCGACGCCGTCGATGGTGTCGGTCACCGGTTCGGTACGTGCCGGAATGGAAGTCGCCGAAGCTGCAGCGAAGTCGCTCAAGCGTGTGCACCTTGAATTGGGTGGCAAGGCGCCGGTCATCGTGTTCGACGATGCCGATCTCGAGGCGGCAGCAGCCCAGATTTCGATGACTGGTTACTTCAACGCCGGTCAAGACTGCACCGCCGCCACTCGCGTGATCGTCGGACCAAAGGTGTACGGCGATTTCGTCGAAGCGCTCGCTGCGGCAGCAAAGAACACCAAGACCGGTCAACCCAATGACGACGTGTTGTATGGCGCGCTCAACAACGCCAACCAACTCGCTCGCGTGAGCGGCTTCGTCGAGCGCGCACCCAAGCACGCACGAGTGGTGGCAGGTGGCAACAAGATCGGCAACAACGGGTATTTCTTCGAACCCACCGTGGTGGCCGACCTCAAGCAGAACGACGACATGATCCAGCAGGAAATCTTCGGCCCCGTCATCACCGTGCAGCAGTTCAGCGACGAGGCCGAGGCGCTCAAGTGGGCCAACGGGGTGGAATACGGTCTGGCCTCGTCGGTGTGGACCCGTGACTTCGGCAAGGCCATGCGTATGGCAAAGTCGCTCGATTTCGGCTGTGTGTGGATCAACACGCACATCCCCGTGGTGGCCGAAATGCCGCACGGCGGATACAAGAAGTCGGGCTACGGCAAGGACCTTTCCGCCTATGCGTTGGACGACTACACGCGCATCAAGCACGTGATGGCCAACATCACCATCTAGCCGACGACTGACTAGCGTTGCGCTGCAAGGGGGATTGATACCACGGTGGTAACTGAACGCGGCTCCGTTGAGTTGGTGGACGTCACCAAGCGATACGGCGATGTCACGGCCGTGGACAAGATCAATCTCGAAATTCACGCAGGGGAGTTCTTGTCACTGCTCGGCCCCAGCGGTTGCGGCAAAACCACCACGCTGCGAATGTTGGCCGGCTTCGAACAACCGGACGAAGGCTTCATTCGAATCTCCGGTCAGTACGTGCAAGGTGTGCCGCCGTACAAGCGTGACGTCAACACCGTGTTCCAGCACTACGCATTGTTTCCGCACATGACCGTTGCCGAGAACGTTGCCTACGGTCTGCGACAAAAAGGTGTGAACAAGTCCGAGATTGCCGCTCGCGTCACCGAAGCTCTCGACATGGTGCAAATGTCGAAGCTGGCCGATCGCAAACCGCGACAGATGTCGGGTGGGCAGCAGCAGCGTGTGGCGGTTGCACGGGCGTTGGTGAATCGGCCGAGCATCTTGTTGCTCGACGAACCACTCGGTGCGCTCGACCGCAAGCTGCGCGAAGAAATGCAAATCGAACTCAAGCTGTTGCAGACTCGTCTTGGCATCACGTTCGTCTTCGTTACGCACGACCAGGAAGAAGCAATGTCGATGTCCGATCGCATTGCCATCATGCTCAATGGGCACGTCGAACAGCTCGCCGATCCAGAAACGGTGTACGAACATCCGACTACGGCGTTTGTCGCGGGTTTCGTCGGACGCAACAACTTCTGGCAGGGCACCGCCACCGAACACGGTTCACAAGCCGATGACGGCACGGTGTTCGTCGCCAGCCGCCCGGAGGAAGACGTGCCCAACGGTGAACCTGCGCTCTCGGCAGTGCGACCGGAGTGCATCCACCTGAGCTCGGCTCAGCCGGCAAAGTCGGAAAACTGCGTCCAGGCCACCGTGGCCGGCGTGTCGTATTTCGGCGACGTGTTGCAATACGTTGTGCGAACCCGCACAAAGGACCTTCTGGTGCTGGTACCGCGCACCAATCCTGAGCGATTCCAGGTGGACGACGCAGTCTGGTGCTCGTGGTCGGCCGAGGACGTCTACCTGTTCTCGGCGCGTCAGGCCAACATCGTGATGGCTGCTCCGAGCGCCACCGCCTGACGCTTCGCCCTATCGCAATGCTGCGGGCGACGCCCTCAATCTGGGCGAACCGCCGCACAATCCGCTAAGTTCGGGTGAGCCATACGACACACACCATGAGGGGGACACCATGACCAAGCAACTTCGCATGCTCGCACCAGAAGCATTCCGCGACCATCTCTCGCGTCGCGCATTCATCACGGGCGGCACGGCAGCAGCCGGATTCGCAGTGGTGCTTGCCGCATGTGGTGGCTCGGACGAAGCCGGCGACGACGCATCGGGTGGCGACGCAGCGTCGGGTGACTACTCGCGCGTCATCAACACATCGTCGGGATCGCTCGCCATGTACACCTGGGGTGACTACAACGATCCAGAAATCGTCGGCGCGCTCGCCGAGAGCGAACTCGGTATCACCATGAAGGTGGACTACTACCCAAGCAACGAAGATCTCATCACCAAGTTGGCTGCCAGCGCAGGCAACAGCGGTTTCGACATCGTCGTGCCAACCGGCCCGTACGTGCCGCAAATGATCGAGAAGGGTCTCATCCAGAAACTCGACATGTCGAAGATCCCCAACTTCAGCAACCTCGACACCGCATACGTTTCGCAGTCGTGGGATCCGAACAACGAGTATTCGGTGTGCAAGAACTGGGGGAGCACCGGCTTCTTCTACGACAAGACCAAGATCACCCGAAAGATGGAAACCTGGCAGGACTTCATCGACGCGTGCATGAACGAAGGCAGCGGCAACTGCGCGATGATCGACACCGCACCAAACCTTTGCGGCATGTGGTACTGGGCGCAGGGTAAGAACTGGAACGATCAGGATCCGGCATTGCTCGATGAGTGCGAGAAGTTCCTCGTCGACGAATTCGCCCAGCACATCAAGGCGTTCGACTCGTACCCGAGCACGGCGCTCGCCGAAGGCTCGTACAGCTTGGCAATGGGATGGAACGGCGACCTGCGTCAGGCGTACGTGCGAATCGCCGATGCCGGTGGAAACCCCGACAACTGGGTGTGGGTGCTCGGAACTCCAGCCACCGAACTGTGGATGGACACCTACTGCATCGCCGCAGGTGCACCGAACCCCGACGCAGCACACGCGTGGATCAACTGGGAACTCGTCCCGGAGATCTCCATCAAGGACCTGCAGTACCACGGCTACAACACCGGCATGAAGAACATGGACACGCTCGTTGCCGAATTGGCACCAGACCTCGAGCGTGGCGAGATGATCTTCTTCTCGCCCGAGCAGGTAGCCACCTTCCAGACACAGGAAATCACGCCGACGCTCGATCGCATGGTGGAAATCCTGAACAAGGTGAAGGCAAAGGCCGGAGCCTGATCGACACCGCCAGGCGATAGCAGGAGCCTGAACACCACGTGACCGCTTCGGTCGCACCAGAAACTCGACGGCGCTTTCGGGCGCCGAAGTACGCGTTGGCGTTGCCGTCAATCGTGTGGTACGTCGCATTCTTCGTTGCGCCGATCGCGTTCGTGGTGCTCTACTCATTCGGCACAAAGGACACCAGCCAGTTGGTGCCGGTGGATCTCACCAAGTTGACCACCGACGGTTACGTGGAGGTGTTCGACGAAACCTTCTTCAGCGTGTTTCGTGCCACGGTGCGAATTGCGATCACCGCAACGCTGTTGTGTTTGCTCATCGGATTGCCGGTTGCATACTTCGCTGCATTCAAGGTGAGTGAGCGTTGGCGAGCCATCGTGCTTGCTGCGGTGGTGGTGCCGAGCTTCACCAGCTTCTTGATTCGCACGGTTGCATGGCGAATTCCGTTGGCACCCAACGGCACACTCTCGAAGTTTCTGCAGGACCTCGGAGTGGTTGGGGAGAACGGCATCCAACTGTTGCAGACATCCACGGCAGTGCAATTGGCGATCGTCTACAACTACCTCGGCTTCATGATCTTGCCGCTGTACGTTGCGTTCGATCGCATCGATGTTCGCCTGCGTGAAGCAAGCAAAGACCTCGGCGCAGGACGATTTGCCACCTTCTTCGGGGTGACGTTGCCGTTGGCAGGGCCCGGCATTGCAGCCGGTGTCCTGCTCACGTTCATTCCGATGTGCGGCGACTATGTGACCGCCACCGTGTTGGGCGGAGCAAAAGGCAACATGATCGGCGCGATGATTGCGTCGCAGTTCAGTGGCGCACAGAACTGGCCGCTCGGCTCGGCGATGGCCGTGTTGATGATCGGTGCGGTGTTGTTGGTGTTGATTCTCGGCGCTGCGGTGGTGTGGCTGTTTCCGCGACTGATCGGACTGCTCGAGCCGGCGATGCAACAGTGGCGACGTGTGCGTGCCAAGCAGCACGGTTCCAGCACGTCCACTTCGCGCCGATGGGGCGTCGCTGACGACGCGCTGCATCGGGTGCTCGGAGTCTGGACCACATTGGTATTGATCTTCCTCTTCATTCCCGTGGGGCTGGTGTTCTTGCACTCCTTCAACCGGGGCAACTCGTTCACCATCTGGTCGAACGCGGTGAGTACCAAGTGGTGGAGTGAGCTCTTCGACGGAGCGGTGTTCCTGCAAACTGCGCTGCTGTTTGCCGCATTGGTGGCGGTGGCGTTCGTCGCCCGCCGAGTACTGAAGCAACGAGCACAATTCGGCGGCGGTTACACCGCATGGGTGGTGCCGAGCGGGTTCGTGCTGGCACTCGTCGTCAACGGTGTACTCACGAGTTGGTACGCGAACATCTTCGACTTCGCAGGAATCGGCGACGCCATCCGCAACTCGTTCATCGCCGCATTCGGCGCCACCATCATTGCAGTGGTACTGGGTGGCACCGCCGGAGTGGCACTCGCGCGACGTCCCGGCAGATGGTCGTCGGTGTTCATGGTGTTGGTATTCCTCATCCTGGTGACACCGGAGATCATGGACGCCATCGCGTTGGCCACCTGGTTTCCGCGAATTCAAGACGTACCGGTGCTCGGGTACATCTTCACGGAGGGCTGGGGCCCGTTCAACGGCGGCATCAACAAGTTGTGGGTCGGACAGTCTCTCTATGCGTCTGCGGTGGTCACGCTCATCGTGAGGGCACGACTCGCAGGATTGGACGAATCGCTCGAACAGGCAGCAGCCGATCTCGGCGCGCCCCCGGGACGCGCGTTCCGACAAATCACGCTGCCGTTGATTGCGTCGGCGATGATCGCAGGTGGGTTGTTGTCGTTCGCACTGTGTCTGGACAACGCCGTGATCTCCACATTGATCAGCGAGGCCGGTTCCACCACGTTCCCCGTTGCGTTGTTGGGTGCTACACGCAGCACCATCAAACCGTTCTGGGGTGTGGGAGCGATCAGTTTGTTCGTCGTCACCATGGCGTCGCTGTGGTTCCTCGTGGTGATCTTGCGACGCGGCGGCGCGTCGACCGGCAAGATCGCGGCCACGCTCACCGGCAACTGATCGTCCGCCATGTCGACTTCGTCCCGCGTCGCGGTTGGTCCCGTCACGGCACCCGAATGGCTGCGCGAAGCGGTACGCGCCGGCGGATGCGAAGTGGTCGACTATGCGAACGCCGATGGCCTCGTCTGGGGTGACCCTCGCGGCGCTGATGCATTCGGCGAGATCATGCGTGAGCATCAACATTTTTCGTGGGTGCAGTTGCCGTTTGCCGGAATCGAGAACTACGTTCCGCACCTCGACGACCGTCGTGTGTGGACCAGCGGCAAGGGCGTGTATGCCGAACCCGTTGCGGAGTTGTGCATGGCGTTCTTGCTCGGAGGCTTGCGACATGTCATCGGCTATTCGCGAGTCGACGAATGGACCGTCGATCACGGGCGTTACTTGCTGGGTGGCAACATCGTGATCATTGGTGGCGGCGGCATCACCACCTCGCTCATCCGGATGCTGCAAGGTTTCAACACCAACATCACCGTGGTGCGGCGACATGACACGCCAATTGCCGGTGCACAGCGTGTGGTCACCCAATCGAAGTTGCACGACGTGCTGCCCCAAGCCGATGCGGTGGTCCTGGCATGCGCGCTCACACCCGAGACCACGGGTCTGATTGCTGCGCGCGAGCTAGCCATGATGAAGAACGATGCATGGCTCGTGAACGTCGGCCGCGGAAGGTTGATCGTTACCGACGACTTGGTCGCTGCGTTGCGCGAACGGCGCATCGGTGGTGCCACGCTGGACGTGACGGATCCGGAACCGTTGCCAAAGGAACATCCGCTGTGGGCACTCGACAACTGTCTCATCACGCCACACATCGGCAATACGAGAGCCATGGCCGTGCCATTGCTGACAGAACGCGTGACCGCCAACTGTCGACTGTTTGCGGCGGGGCAACCGCTCTTGGGAGTGGTCGACACAGCCCTCGGGTACTAGTCGCGCGACATCGTCATACGTCGGCACTCGACGCGCGAAACAGCCGTCCTCCTGCGAGCATGGTGGGTCGATGACCAACCATTACGAGACGCTCGGAGTTGGGCGTACCGCGTCGCTCGACGACATTCGGCGGGCGTATCGCGCCCGGATGCGTGAGGCTCATCCCGACGCTCGCGGCTCCGCCGCATCGACTCGCAAAAGTGGCTCTGCGGCGTCCACCACTGCGGAGGTCACGCGCATTGCCGAAGCCTGGAGCGTGCTTTCCTCGCCCGCACGACGAGCCGCTTACGACCTGCAACTTGCAACCGGCTCTGCCGTAGGCGGTCACAGTTCGCCGCACAATCCACGGCCGGACTACGACAGCTGGAGTGAGGCTCAACCTGACCGCGTGTATCCGCCAGCGCGATTCCCGTGGCGATTCGTGTTGGTGATCATCGGTATCGGCACGGCAATTCTTCTGATCCTGCACATCATGGGAGACCCGATGCCCGAACGGGGAATCGACGGGCTGATTTCCGCCGGGTCATGCGTGAACTTCGACGAGATTGGGTCGGCGTTCGAAGTGCCGTGCAGCGGGCCACATCAAGCGCGAGTGCGCGAACTCGTGCCCTTTGATTCACCGTGCGACAGCGACACCACACAAGCCCGTGATCGCCAAGGCATGGGCACCGTCTGTCTCGAGCCGCTAGCCTCACAGGTCACCAAGGGCGATTAGCTCAGTCGGAAGAGCGCTACGTTCACATCGTAGAAGTCGTGGGATCGAGGCCCGCATCGCCCACCAATTGCGTTGAATCCTGCCATGGCGCCCGTCGAATGCGTCATGTGACGCCATCGCAGTCCCTACTGTGGGAACCGTGAATCGAAGTTGCGAAAAACTCGGCTGTAACGAACCAGCCGAAGTGGCCTTCGGAATCGACCGCGCAGCCTGCGTGGTGTGGCTCGAAACGTACGACGCCGACGAAGCACGCCACCTCAATCGCCTGTGTGGCGACCATGCGTCCCGACTCACCTTGCCTCGCGGCTGGTCGTTCGATGACCGTCGCGAAAAGTCACCGCGGCTCTTCGTGGCCCCACGGCTTGCCGAAGTCAAGGCGAAGCCTGCCGCCAAGCCGGCGCGTCAGTCGTCGAACAAGTCGGCGACGACAGCGTCTCGAACATCCTCCAACAACACCTCGAGCGTTCCGCGACGCACGTCGCGCGATACCTCTGCATCGGGTCGTAGTGCACGCGACACATCCGCGACGGGTCACACCTCGCGTGATGTTTCTGCGCCGGTGAAACGATTCGACGGTCTGGGACTCTTTGACCCCACGTTGCCCATGGGTTCTCCCAAACTGGACCCGTCACTCACGCGCGACACCACGCAGGCAGTCAACAGCACGGTGTCGGACAGCGCGTTTGATGCGAGCACGTCCACCGACGAGCAATCGACCGATTCGCAGTACGCACCAAAGTTCGATCGCACGAGCGATGTCGGCGGTGCGCTCAAGGCAAGCGGTCGCTTGCTCAGCCGTGCATTTTCCAGCCAGACCAAACCGATCGAACGCCCCGTCGCGCCCGACCCGACAACCGGCCAGCGACGCAGGTCGGACACCGACTCGCTGCCGCAAGGCGACCATATCGATGACTTCCACCAGGGTGACCACGTCGAGTAGGGGCGTTTTCGTTCGCATCTCGGTGCGCCGCCACACGACCTAGGTTTCAGCACATGGATATCGAAGCGAGCCTCACCACGTCTGCGTCGGTTGAGGCCGTGCTCGCGCATGTCGACGACCTTGCTGCCTATCCGAAATGGATGTCGCTCGTGCATTCCGCAACGCGAGTCGCTGACGCACCGGAGTCAACATGGAACGTGGAGCTGCGTGCCAGTGTCGGGCCGTTCGCACGATCGAAGCGTTTGCGGCTCGTGCGAACCGCGTACGACCACGGCGACGCCACCCTCGGTGCGGCACACGGTGGAGATGTGCGTCGAATCGTCTTCGAGCGTCGCGAGACCGACGGCCGAACGCATGCAATGTGGCGACTCACGGTCGTGGTGACCGGCGAGGGTGTCAACGCGGGAACCATGCCAACTGCGCCAACTGCGCCAACTGCGCCAACTGTGCCGACGGCGGCAACGGGTGGCGGCACCAACCTCGTCATGCAACTGCACTACGACGGCCGTTTCTTCGTCGGAGTGGTCGAGTCGATACTGCAACAACACATCGATGCCGGGCGCAAGCGCCTGAGCGAATTGCTCGCCGGATAGCAGTGCGTTATACGTTGCGGCGAGCGGTGAGCACCACGGGCTGCCCGGCTGCCAACTGACCACACGCCGCATCGATATCGGTACCTCGATTGCGACGAATCGTGGCGTTCACACCGCGATCGGAAAGTCGATCTGCAAATCGTCTCACGCCCGCTGCATCGGTGCCGCGAGTTGGAAAACCCGGTGTGGGATTCAGCGGAATCAGGTTCACATGTGCCGTTGGCTTGAGTGACAGTGCCAACTTTGCGAGCTCGCTGGCGTCGCGGGCGGTGTCGTTGACGCCTGCGATCATGGCCCACTCAAAACTGATGCGGCGATTCTTCACGCGTAGGTAATCGCGACACGCAGTCATCAGCTCTTCCAATGGATACCGCTTGTTGATGGGAACGAGGTCGTCGCGTAAGTCGTTGCGCGCGGCGTGCAACGACACTGCAAGATTCACGGGCAGCGGGCGAGTGGCCAATGTGCGGATTCCCGGCACGATACCCACCGTGGAGATGGTCAGATGTCGCGCCGAAATTCCCATGTCGCCGTGGAATCGCTCCACTGCACCCCACACGGCTGGCTCGTTGGCGAGAGGTTCGCCCATGCCCATGAACACGATGTTGGCCACCCGCTGCTTTCGCTGCTTGGCATGTCGCGAAGCGCGCACGACTTGTTCCACGATTTCGCCAACGGTGAGCTGGCGACTGAAGCCCGCTTGACCCGTTGCGCAGAAACCGCAGGCCATGGCACAACCGGCTTGCGTGCTGACGCACACCGTGACCCGATCGGCGTAATGCATGAGGACGGTTTCGATCGGATGATGGCCGTCGGCGAGCCGCCACAAGAACTTGATGGTGTCGCCTTTGTCGCTCACGCTCTCGCGAACGAGCAACAAACTGGTCGGAAGTTTTTCGTTCAACTCGGCACGCAACGGCGCCGACAGCGTGGTGATGTCATCGAGTGCCTTGCACTGCTCGTACAAACCGGCCCACAGCTGCTTCACGCGATAGGCGGGCTCGCCCGACAGCACATCGGCGAGTTGGGCGCCCGTGGCGTCGTACAGCGACCGCGGTCGGCTCACCTCACCGTCGACTGCTTCGAGTGGGGGCTTCGTGTTCACTCCGTCAAGTGTGTGGCGATTTTGCGCCGATTGTGGGATACCCAGAAACTACACTATCTACGATGCGAGATAAGCACCTAGAGCGTCGCGACCCCGACCGGCGCGACCCCGTGCGGCGCGACCCCGATCCAACTGGTGGTCGTGGCATGGCTGCCGCATTGCTGCGCCGCGCTCGTCAGGAAGCAGGCCTCACTCAAATCCGATTGGCGGAACTCGCCGACACCGCGCAGTCGGCGATTGCGGCCTACGAAGCAGGAGTTCGCGAACCCACCTTGCCCGTGCTCACACGCATGTTGGCAGCGGCCGGCATGCGACTCGAGCTCGATGCAACGCCAGACGAGTCGTTGTATCGGCTGTGCGATCTTGCGCGTGACGTTGCGGCAGTGAAGCCCTCTGACGAACGACGGCGGCTTCGGTTGGTGTTCGAATTCTTGCGCGGTGTCCGAGACGACAATCAGCCGCTCGCACTGTTGTTGTCCGTCGAACCGAGGCTCACCGGCGACGAACGGTTCGATGCGTTGTTCGGGGGTCTGGCCGAGCACCTCAGTGTGCACGCACACATCGACCCTCCAGCGTGGGTGCACGAGCCGTCCCGTTTCCTCGATCGGGCATGGTGGGTGAGCGAGCTGTCATCGGCACGTGCCTCGGCCCTGGTGCACACGCCGGCATCGTTGCGTCGCCGTGGTGTGATGATCGACCGCCGTGACCTGGAGTCTCGATGACACAGCCGTTGCTCGATCGCAAGCTGTTGCGGGCCGCATTCGGTGTACTTGCAGAAAAACTCTCGCGCCGTGGTGTGGTGGGCGAGGTGCACGTGTTTGGGGGCGCGGCCATGGTGCTTGCATTCAATGCGCGCGCCGCAACGCGAGATGTCGATGCATTGTTCAAGCCCGATAGTCACGTGCTCGAAGCGGCACATGAAGTTGCCACCGAGCTGCGTCTACCGAAGTCGTGGCTCAACAATCAGGCTTCGGTCTACGTATCGGGTCGCGCTGGTCGCGGCACGCCGGTGTTCGATCACCCCAACCTTCGCGTGATGGTGACTCCGCCGGAACATCTCCTGGCGATGAAGGTCCGTGCAGCACGTGCCACTCGCGATGCAGACGACATCCGTGTCCTCATCGGGCACCTTCAACTGCGCAGCGTGTCGGCGGCCATTGCGATCGTGGCCCGGTATTTTCCCGAAGAGCCGCTGAGTGATCGTTCGAAGATGTTGTTGGAGGACCTCTTTCGCCCGTCGAGGCGCAAGTAGTCCGACTACTGAGGCACAAGTAGTCCGAACTACTTCAGATGCGGTGTGGCGAGTTTCTCGTAGTCGCGCATGCGTGCCCGCAACACATCCAGCGAGGCGGTCCAGAAGTCTTCCTTGGTCACATCCAGACCGAATGACTGGCCCAGTTGCTCGGCGGAATCCATGCCGGCGCGCGACAACAAGTCGTCGTAGCCGTTTCGGAACCGTTCGGGGTCGCGCTGGTATTGCGCATACAGCCCCAACCCGAACAACAAGCCGTAGGTGTACGGCCAGTTGTAGAAGTGACTGCCGTAGTAGTGGGGCTTGAGAATCCACATGTACGGGTGCGCAGTGGACTGGTCGATGCCGTCGCCGTAGGCACGTTGTTGTGCATCGCCCATGAGCTCGTTGAACTCGCTCACGCCGAGCGTGCGACGTTGACGACGGGCAAACACCTCCGACTCGAACAGGAATCGGCTGTGAATGTCCACCACAACTTGCGCCGCGCCCTGGAGATCGACATCCAGCAAGGCCAACCGCTCGTCACCCTGCAGGCGTGAGAGGCCTTCTTCTACGACGAGAGTTTCACAAAAGATGCTTGCCGTTTCCGCAAGGGCCATCGGCAAACTGCGCTGCATCGGTGTGCGGTGTGCCAATTGCGTGTTGTGGTACGCGTGGCCCAACTCGTGCGCCGTGGTTTGGGCGGAGTCGACGCTGCCGCTCCAGTTGAGCAGCACCAACGACCGGTCGTTGACGAACGACATGCAGAATGCGCCACCCACTTTGCCTTCCCGGGGTTCGGCGTCGATCCACTGCTCGCTCAGTGAACGGTCGACCAAACCCGCAAGGCGATCGCTGTAGGCACTGAATGCGCCACGCACCAACTTGACGCCGTCGTCCCACGAGATGTTGCTCGGGGCAAACGACAGCGGCGCCAGCAGGTTCCACCACGACACGCCGTTCTTGTCGCCGTTCAACCTGCCTTTCACGCGCAGCCAGCGGCGGAAGTCGGGGAGAGAGGCATGAACCGCCGACTGCATCGCATCGAACGTTGCGCGGCTCACGCTGTTGGCGTACAGCGACGCATCGAGTGGTGACGACCAATCGCGACGTCGATTCACCGTGTTGGCTTCGCCCTTGATGGCATTCATCGCTGCCGCGCATGCCGTGCCGAGGGTCGGCCACGCGTGCATCTCTGCTTCGTATGCGGCTTTACGAACTCGCACGTCCGGGTTGCTGGCCAATCCGCGTACTGCTGCCATCGGGAGTTCCTTGGCGCCGTCGGGCAGCTCTACCGTGGTCTTCAATTGCGACGTGAGATCGCCTTGCAAGCGGCCCCACGATGACGAACCGGTGGTGGACAATTCTGCGTAGAGGTTTTCTTCGGCTTCGCTCATCTGGTGTTCGGCGCGGGCCTGTAGACGTCGAAGTGGTCCGAGGTGTTCGCGAGCTTGTTCGCTGAGTTTTGCCAATTCGTCAGCGTTGAGCGATTTCACCCACTCGGCCAAACGAGCCACGAGCGGCGACATCTTGCTGTCGATCACTTCGAGCTCCGACAACAAACCCTGGGCACGTTCGTGACGCGAGTCGGTGCTGACCGTGGCGTACACGTAAGCGCCGAGCACGTTGTTGGCCTCGGCCACGGCATTGAACGCGGTGATCACCGCATCGGCGGCCTCGCCGTCGTGCGCGGTCGGGGTGCGTGGTGCAATGCCGCGCACGTTGTGTTCGTCAAAGAGCGAGCTCAAGCGGCCCACGTCGGCGCCGAGCCGTTCCATGGCATCGGTGAACGAGCGCGAATCGAATGATTCGTGGACATCGGCAACACTCCAACGGGGCAAAGCAGGCGTTTCGGGCATGGTGCGAAACTATCTGAGCGGCGCTCAGGAAATGATGCCGACGAAGACCTCGTCGTGCTGTGCCACGGTCATTCCGATCGAGGAATACAGGCCGATTGCGGCAGTGTTGTCACCCGCCACATACAACATTCCGTGTCGCAGTCCCTGAGCGGCCAAGTGTGCAAAACCCGCGATGGTGAGCGCACGTCCGAGGCCCTTGCCGTGGTGGGCGGGGTCGACGCCGATCACATAAATTTCGCCCGTTGGCTCGGCGTGGCGGTGATGGTGCGCGTCGGCATGGTCGTGGTGGTGTGCGACGGCGTGGTCGTGGTGGTGTGCGTCGGTGTGATCGTGATGGTGTGCGTCGGCATCGTCATGCACTTGCGTCCAACAGAAACCGGCGATACGACCATCGATTTCATGAACGAGGAAGCCATGTGGATCGAACCAAGGTTCGGCGAGGCGCTCGGCGAGCACATCGTGATTCCAATCGCCTTGTTCCGGGTGGCCTGCGAAGGCGCGGGCATTCACTGCGAGCCACTCCTCATTGTCGGTACCTGGTCGGAATGCCCGGGTGGAAAAGCCATCGGGTAGACGGTGGCGTGAGTCGAGCGGCAATTCGCAACGCATCAACAGCAGCGGCACATCGATGCGTAGGCCGTGCCGCGTCGCACAGTCGTGTTCGACGGCGGTTGGACCATTGACAAACCAGCGAACCGACCCTCCACCAGCGGAACGAATGTCTGCTATCGCAGAGTCGAATTCTTTGGGGGAGACGTGATCGTGACTTCGCATCACCCAACCGCGATTCACTCGCGAAAGGTGAACGTGTGACACGGCAGAAGGCTACCGATGTACCGATGTGCCGATTACGGTTGAGCCGTGCCGACGAAGAAACCAGCAAAGCCTCTGCGTAGGACCACGTCGCGTACGGCCACGTCGCGAACGGTCAAGTCGCCGTCGCGACCCAAGCGTCCCACAAAAGCCGAGTTGCCGGCGCATGCACGCACGATTCTTCGTGAGTTGAAGAAGGATTATCCGGTTGCGATCTGCGAGCTCACCCACGATTCGCCGTTCCAACTCTTGGCTGCGACGATTCTTTCTGCGCAATGCACCGACGCACGCGTCAACATGGTGACGCCGAGTTTGTTCGCGGCATATCCCACGGCTGCAACGCTGGCCGTGGCCGACATTTCGCACGTGGAGAATCTGGTTCGGTCCACCGGTTTCTACGGCACCAAGGCAAAGAATCTCATCGGTATGGCCAACGCGGTCATGACGCGCTTCGGCGGCGAAGTGCCGACCGCAATCGAGGATCTCGTGACGCTCCCGGGGGTTGGACGAAAAACTGCAAACGTGCTGCGCAGCGTGGCATTCGGACTACCGGGATTGCCGGTGGACACGCACGTTTTGCGGTTGTCCAAGCGACTCGGCATCACCAAGGACGGCGACCCCGTGAAAGTGGAACTACAACTCAATGCGTTGCTGCCACCCAAGGAGTGGGGAGAGTTCAGCTTGCGAATGATCCTGCATGGGCGGCGCATTTGCGATGCACGCAAACCCAGGTGTGCAGAATGCCGACTAGCCACGCTCTGCCCGTCGCGATCGGTGTAGCGGCATCGCCCGGGCAGGGACAACATCTAGCCTTGCGCGCCATGGCCAACGACCGTCACGATGCATCTGCAGCCGCTGAACTCTCGGCACTGGTCGATGCCGTCGAAGCTTGTCGGTCACGTCTCACCGCGTTGGCCGAGCGCCGTAACGCGGCGGTACGAAACTCCGATGACGAATCCGACTCGTTGCTGGTGTCGATCTATGAAGCAGAGCGCGGTCTGTCCACCGCCATTCGACTGCTGCAGCGCGCCGCCCGCACCGCCCGCTGACATCGCGTCGTACGCGTATTGCAGCCGGAACTCCGTGCGCATTTTTACAGCGTGTCAATCGGTGCATCAGTAGCCTTGCTGTGTGAATCGCTACCCAAAACGCGACGATTTACGCGCGATGTCGGGTTACCACTCGCCGCAGGTGTCGGTGAAGGTGCGACTCAATACCAACGAATCGCCAATCGAGCCACCGGCTGAGTTCGTTCGAGAGCTGGCGGCAGCGGTCGGTGCAATTCGTTGGAATCGGTACCCCGACCGAGCCGCACGCGACCTTCGTGGCGCAATCGCCGCGATGCACCAGGTGAGTCCCGACAACGTGTTCGTGGCCAACGGCAGCAACGAAGTGTTGCAGAGCGTGCTGCTTGCCTACAGCGGTGCCGGTCGCAGCGTTGCAACGTTCGAGCCCACCTACCAATTGCACTCGCACATTGCGCGCATCGCCGGAGCCACCGTGGTGAATGGCCAACGAAACGCCGATTTCACACTGAGTAAGGACGAGGTGCAACGAGTGCTCCGAGAGCACCAGCCGAGTGTTACGTTCCTGTGCTCACCCAACAACCCCACCGGAATGGCGGAGGATCCCGACATCATCGCCAGCACCATTCGGAGTGCCCCGGGTGTCGTCGTGGTCGACGAGGCATACGCACAGTTCTCGCCGCACACCGCCCTGCAGTACGTGAATGAGGACTCCAGAGTTGCCGTGAGTCGAACGTTTTCAAAGACATGGTCGATGGCAGCGGCACGTCTCGGTTATCTCATCGCGCCAACCTGGATGATCGAGGACTTGGAGATCGTTGCTCTGCCGTACCACCTCGACGCACTCAAGCAAGTGGCGGGCGTTATCGCGCTGAAGTACCTGCCACACATGGAGCGTGGAGTTGCCGAGGTCGTGGCCGAACGCGAGCGAATGCTCCGAGAGATGAGTTCGATGCCGCTCACCGTGTGGCCGAGCCAAGCCAACTTCATCCTGTTTCGGCCGGAAGCACTGGCTGGCAACGCGCCGGGGTCCGGCTCTGCGAGTGGGGCAGGTCGTACGGTCTGGCAGCGCCTGCTCGAGAATGGAGTGCTCGTGCGTGACTGCTCGTCATGGGATGGTCTCGCCAATTGCCTGCGTGTCACCGTGGGAACATCGACGGAAAACGATGCATTCATTGCGGCGTTGCGCAACGCCCTGTCGGCGCGAGACTAGAAGTCATGGCCCGATCCGCCCGTCGTTCCCGTTCCACCAAAGAAACCTCGGTGGACGTATTCATCGATTTGGACTCACCTGCTTCCACCAATGTGTCGACTGGAATTCCGTTCTTTGATCACATGCTCGATCAGCTGGGCAAGCACGGTGGATTCCGCTTGGACGTGCAGGCAAAGGGTGATCTCCACATCGACACGCATCACACCATCGAGGACGTCTCCATCGCGCTTGGTGAGGCGTTTCGCGAAGCCCTCGGAGACAAGGCCGGCATTCGTCGCTTCGCCAGCGGAGCGTTCCCGCTCGACGAGGCACTCATCGATGTTGCACTCGACGTGAGTGGTCGACCATTCGTTGCATGGAACGTCGAGCTGCCCGAGTGCCTGCCGCTCGGCAATCCGCCGTTCGATCCGCAACTCGCCGAGCACGCGGTGTCGTCGTTTGCCACGGCTGCAGCAATCACGCTGCACGTCAACAAGCGGGCGGGCACCAACGTGCATCACATCATCGAAGCCACCTTCAAGGGTCTTGCACGATGCCTACGAGACGCGGTGCGAGTGGAATCGACAGGAGTGCCGTCCACCAAGGGCTCGCTGTAGTGACTGCGCCACAGCAGGGGTCATGAACGCGCCGATCATTGCGGTGCTCGATTACGGCATCGGCAACCTTCGCTCGGCACAAAAAGCACTACAAAAAGTTGGCGCAGATGCGCGGCTCACCAACGATCCGGTGTTGATACGCGATGCTCATGCTGCCGTGTTGCCTGGTGTCGGGAACTTTGGCGCATGCATGTCGGCCGTACGTGCCGCTGGGTTGGAAGATCTCGTGCATGAGCGCATCGACAGTGGGTTGCCGTTCCTCGGCATTTGTGTCGGCATGCAGATGTTGTTCACCGAAAGCGAGGAGAGTCCGGGAGTTGCCGGACTCAACGCGGTGCCTGGTGTCGTTCGTTATCTTCCCGACACCGTCAAGCGACCACAAATGCAGTGGAACCAACTTCGGATCCGTGGCAACACGAGTGGCGTTACAGCGGGCGCCGGCGAAGCGGGTGCCCGCGAAGGGGCTGGACACGGCTCCGGGGCTTCCCACCGTGACCCGATGTTTGCGACGCTTCCCGACCAACCCTTCATGTACTTCGTTCACTCCCTCCATGGCGTGCCGAACGACGAATCATGCATCGTTGCCACGGTCGACTATGGCTGCCGCGTCACTGCTGCGGTGCGCGTGGACAACGTGTTTGCAGTGCAGTTCCATCCTGAAAAGTCGGCAGTCGACGGTTTGGGCATGCTGTCGAACTTCGTCGACGCTGCTCGCCTCGTGAGGGTGTAACCACGTCATGGAGTTGTATCCAGCCATCGATCTTCGTGGCGGTCGTGTGGTGCGCCTCGAACAAGGCGACTTTGAACGCGAACGCGACTACGGCACCGATCCGCTCGAAGTTGCGCGTCGATTCACCGCCGACGGGGCAACCTGGTTGCACATCGTCGATCTGGATGCGGCAAAGGGTGATGGCAACAACCGGAACGTCGTGCGTGGCATCGCCAAAGAGTTGGGCGACCGTATTCGAATACAAACGGGTGGAGGCGTCCGCAGCGTAGAAGACGCTCAACAACTCGCCGATGCGGGGGTGTCGCGTGTGGTGATGGGTTCTGCTGCCGTACGCGAACCACAACTCGTGGATGCAGTGGCACACATCGTCGATGTTGCGGTGGGGCTGGACCACCGCAACGGGGAGGTGGCCACCGACGGGTGGTTGCAAGGTTCGACCCTCACGCTGACCGACGCAGTCATTCGATACCCGGCGGCGTCGGCATTCGTCATCACCGACATCTCCCGCGACGGCATGTTGGCGGGTCCCGATGTGGATGGCTTGCGCAACATTGCAACGCTGACCACCACACCCGTCATCGCCAGTGGAGGAGTCGCGGAGCTCGGAGATCTTCGCGAGTTGCGCGACGTGCGCGGGCTCGCCGGAGTCATCGTCGGAAAAGCCATCTACGAGGGTCGTTTCAGCGTGCGTGATGCAGTGCGAGCGTTGCAGGCATGATCACCGAGCCAGTTCGGGTGCGGGTATGACACGTTTTGCCCGCGTGATTCCGTGCTTGGATGTCACTGCCGGTCGCGTGGTGAAAGGCGTCAACTTCGTCGGCTTGCGCGATGCCGGCGACCCAGTGGAGCTCGCAACCCGCTACGACACCGAGGGTGCCGACGAAGTTGTGTTTCTCGACATCACTGCTTCGAGTGACCAGCGCGTGACAATGGTGGACGTGGTGTCACGTGCCGCCGAACAACTCTTCATTCCCCTCACGGTGGGAGGGGGCGTGCGCGATGCCGACTCGGCGAGAGCGTTGCTGCGCGCCGGCGCCGACAAGGTGAGCATCAACACCGCTGCCGTACAACGCCCCGAGCTCATCAGTGACATCGCAGAGAAATTCGGCAATCAATGCGTGGTGTGTGCGATCGATGCCAAGCGTGTCGACAACGACTTCGAGGTGTTCGTGCACGGCGGACGCACCGCAACGGGTATCGATGCCCGCGAATGGGCGCAACGTGCCGTGTCACTTGGTGCAGGGGAAATCCTGCTGACGTCGATGGATCGTGACGGTACTCGCGAAGGGTTCGACATCGCCCTGACTCGCGCCATCGTGGAGGCGGTCGATGTTCCCGTGATTGCGAGTGGAGGAGTGGGCACACTCGAACATCTCGCGCAGGGTGTTCTGGAAGGCGGAGCCGATGCCGTGCTGGCCGCGTCCATCTTCCACTTCGGTGAGTTCACGGTGGCGCAAGCCAAGGCTGCGATGTCTGCTCGCGGCATCCCCGTTCGTCAGTAGCCTGACCCAAATGTCGGGTGATGAAAAACTGCCGATAAAGATGCTGAACGATCGGCTGTTGGTGAAGATACCCAGCAGCGACGGTGAACGACGCTCGGGCGGCGGCATTCTCATTCCTGCGACGGCGCAAGTTGCCAAGCGTCTCGTGTGGGCAGAGGTGGTGGCGCTCGGCCAAAGTGTGCGGTCTGCCGAAGTCGGTGATCGAGTGTTGTTCAGCCCCGATGATCGTTACGAAGTGGAGGTCGGCGGCATCGATTACATCATGTTGCGCGAGCGCGATCTCCACGCCGTGGCTGCCTCGCGTATCGAGGCCAGCACCGGCTTGTACCTCTAGGGCTTGGCGTGCGCATCTCTCCAACTCGCGACGAGTTTCGCGCACTTGCAGCTACGTATGGCGTGGTGCCGGTGTGGACCGAAGTGCTCGCCGACCGACACACGCCCGTTGGTGTATTCCTCGCGCTGGTGGGTGACGCGCCCGGATTCCTGCTGGAGTCGGTCGAGCATGGCGAGCGATGGGCTCGATTCAGTTTCGTCGGCTGTCGTCCACGCGCCGAGATTGCAATCATCAACGGCAAAGTGCAGGTATCCGGTGCGGTACCCGCATCGGTACCCCGCGACAAGGGTTTCCTTGCTGCACTCGAGGCGATGCTTGCCGCGCATCAGGCACCCGTCATGCCGGAGCTTCCACCCCTGCAGGGCGGCATGATCGGCCACATTGGGTACGACATCGTCCGCGAAATCGAGCATCTTCCCGACGCTCCTCGTGACGACCGGAACATTCCCGATGCGATCATGAGCATGATCGGTTCCCTTGCTGCTTTCGATCACTGGCGACAACGCGCATTCCTCATCGAAAGTGTTCCCACATTGGGCCTCAGCGCCGAACAGGTCGATGTCGCATACGACGCGGCAGTCGTCGCCGTGCAGCGAATGGCCGACGATCTGTCGCGCGCGACCACCAGTGATGCGGTGGAGCCTCCGGCGGCCGGCGAAACCCCGAGTTCTGTGACGTCGTCATTGCCCGACGGTCGGTATCAGGACGCGGTGCGTGTCGCCAAGGAGCACATCCTCGCCGGTGACATTTTCCAGGTGGTCCTTTCGCAACGGTTCGAAACGCAACTGGATGCAGACCCTTTCGATTTCTATCGCGTGTTGCGCCAGGTGAATCCGAGTCCGTACATGTATTACGTCAAGCACGATGCATTGACCATTGCCGGAAGCTCACCCGAACCATTGGTACAAGTGCGTGACGGCAAGGTCGTGAGTCGTCCAATTGCAGGTACGCGCAAACGTGGTCGCGATGACGAGCACGACCGGAAACTTGCCGGCGAACTCCGCGAAAATCCCAAGGAGCGCGCGGAGCACGTGATGCTGGTGGATCTTGCCCGCAACGATGTGGGTCGCGTGGCAAAGTTCGGCACCGTCAAAGTAGACGAGCTGATGACGTTGGAGCGATACAGCCACGTGATGCACCTCACCTCGCAAGTGTCGGGGGAGTTGCGTGACGGTCTCGGGCCGATCGACGTCTTGCGGGCCACCTTGCCTGCCGGCACGGTGAGTGGTGCGCCGAAGGTACGGGCAATGGAGATCATCGATGCGCTCGAACCCGTGCGCCGTGGACCGTACGCCGGAATCGTGGGCTACGTGGACTTCAACGGAAACTTGGACGCGGCAATTGCCATTCGAACCATGTTTGCCAAAGGTGACACCGCATGGTTCCAGGCTGGTGCAGGCATCGTTGCCGACAGTGATCCGGACGACGAGCATCTGGAGTGCCAGAACAAGGCGGCTGCGCTCATTGCTGCGCTGCCGACCGCGCGACGGATGACGGCCCAACGCAAACGCCTCGCATGACCACCCAACTGCGGCGAATCGTATGACCGTCACGCCCTTTCGTGTCGCAATCGCCCGTGATGTCATCGTTGCCACCGGCAAAGATGCACGAACGTTCTTGCACTCACAGTTGAGCAACGACATCGCCGGATTGGCGGTGGGGGCCGTTACCCATGCGTTCATCCTCGATCCAAGCGGAAAACTGAACGCATTCTTCCGCGTGCGTTGTCTCGCCGACGATCATTTCGTGTTGGACGTGGATGCCGGGTGCGGAGCCACTGCACTGGCCCGTCTGAACAAATTCAAGATTCGTGTGCAGTGCGACTTCGTGTCGACCACCGAAGAGGTCGTGGCGATTCGTGGTGTGCCCACCGGTCTGGAGATTCCCGGCACCGTTCCTGCATGGCGTCGAGGAGACGGGGCCTTCGATCTGTTCGTTTCCCGAGCCGAGGCACCCCTGGCCGACATCGGGGAGTTGCGAATCGGGGCAGCACCAATTCGCACCGGCACCGATGCGGAGTTTCATGCCGAGCGAGTGCGCTGTGCATGGCCGATGTTTGGAATCGACATCACGGATGCATCGTTGCCTGCAGAGACCGGGCTTGTCGACGTGGCGGTGTCGTTCACCAAGGGTTGCTATCCGGGCCAGGAACTCGTGGAAAGAATGGACAGTCGCGGTAGTACTGCACCGCGAACATTGATGCGCTTGCCGTCACGCATGCCGGCTACTGCCGACAGTGCCGAAGGATCCCGCGCCGTGGCGGGACAGCCGTATCTCGTGGTCGCCAACGAGGCCACCGTGGAGATTGGCATGTGCACTTCGGTGGCCGGCGATTACGCACTCGTCCTCGTGGCTCGGGCACAGGTGCCACTTGTGACGGCCGAAGGTGGGACCCAAACAATATAGGATTCGCAAGTCATGGTGTACGTCTTTGACTTCGACCACAAGCACCGTAAGGCGCCCATGAGCATGAAGGATTTGCTCGGTGGCAAGGGAGCCAACCTTGCCGAAATGATGACCGTGCTCAAGCTGCCGGTGCCACACGGATTCACGGTCACCACCGATGCGTGTCGCTACTACATGCGAAGCGGTTGGCCGACCACACTCGACAAAGAGATTGGCGTCCACATCGCAACACTCGAAAAAAAGATGGGTCGCAAACTCGGTGACGCCACCAATCCGCTCCTGGTGTCGGTGCGGTCGGGTGCCAAGTTCTCCATGCCGGGAATGATGGACACGGTGCTCAACCTCGGGCTCAACGACGCCAGCGTGGTGGCACTCGCACGGTCCACGAATGATGAACGCTTCGCGTACGACAGCTATCGCCGCTTCATCGCCATGTACGGCCGCATCGTGCTGGGGGTCGATGGGCAACACTTCGAGCATCCACTCGAACAGCTCAAAGCAGCGCACGGCGCCAAAAGCGACGCATCATTGCCTGCGAGCACGCTTCGCGAACTGTGCGATCAGTACAAAACCATCGTCAAACGCGAAACGGGTAAGGACTTTCCGCAAGATCCCGCAAAGCAGCTCAGGGGCGCCATCGAAGCCGTGTTCCGTTCGTGGAACGGTGCTCGCGCAATTGCCTATCGAGTCCGCGAAAAAATCAGTCACGATCTCGGCACCGCGGTGAACGTCCAAGCCATGGTGTTTGGCAATCGCAACGATCAGTCGGGAACCGGAGTGGGTTTCACGCGCAATGCCGCCACAGGTGAAAACACCCCGTATGGCGACTATCTGGTGAACGCCCAAGGCGAAGACGTCGTGGCAGGTATTCGCAACACCGAGCATCTTGATGCGCTCGAGCGACAGTTTCCGAAAGTGCATGCGGAGTTGCTCGACATATTCGCCCGACTCGAGCACCACTACAAGGACATGTGCGACACCGAGTTCACCATCGAAGACGGCAAGTTGTGGATGCTGCAAACCCGCGTCGGTAAACGTACGGGTGCTGCAGCGTTGCGTATGGCCGTGGAGATGACCAAGAGCAACGGCAGCGGCAAACGAAAGTGGAGCATCACCAAGAAAGAGGCGTTGATGCGCGTCACCGCCGATCACCTCGACTCGGTGTTGCATCCGCAATTCGCCTCCACTATTCCTGCAATTGCCAAAGGTCTTGCCGCATCGCCCGGAGCCGCCGTTGGCAAGGTTTACTTCACGGCAGATGCCGCAGCCGACGCCGCCAAGCGTGGCGAGCGAGTCATCCTTGTGCGCAACGAAACCAGCCCAGAAGACGTGCACGGCATGATGGCAGCCGAGGGAATCGTCACGTCACGTGGGGGACTCGTGAGTCACGCTGCCGTGGTGGCGCGTGGGTGGGGCACACCGGCCGTCGTGGGTGCCGAAGCCGTGAAGATCGACGGCAGGCAGTTCGTGGCGGGCGAGGTGGTGGTGCGAGAAGGCGACACCGTCTCCATCGATGGTGCCACGGGCGACATCATGCTCGGGGCACTCGAGTTGGTGGCAGCCACGCCACCTCCCGAGTTCCACACCATCTTGAAATGGGCGGACGACATTCGCAAAGGCAAATTGAACGTGCGCGCCAATGCCGACACGACGAACGATGCCGAAGTTGCCCGATCGTTCGGCGCCGAAGGAATCGGCTTGTGTCGTACCGAGCACATGTTCCTGACGGCTGATCGTCTGCCCGTGGTGCGTCGAATGATTCTGTCCGACACCCCCGACGAAGAAGCCGCGGCGCTCGAGGAGCTTCGTGAAGCCCAGAAAGAAGACTTCATCGGCATCCTGCGAGCGATGAACGGATTGCCGGTCACGGTTCGCCTGCTCGATCCACCGCTGCATGAGTTCCTGCCGCACGTGCACGAGCTCGAGGTGAAGCAAGCAACGTCTGGTCTCACTGCAGAGGAAACCAAAATGTTGCACGCAGCCCGCGAATGGGCCGAAGTCAACCCCATGTTGGGAACCCGTGGCGTGCGACTGGGTGTGATGAAACCGGGTTTGTACGCCATGCAGGTCCGCGCACTCATGCAGGCGGCCGAGCAAGTTGCCAGTGAAGGCCTCGAGCCGATCGTCGAAGTCATGATTCCACTCACCATTACCGATGACGAGTTGGCGTTGGCGCGCGGATGGGTGGAGGGCGTGTTGAGCGAATTTGCCGACCTGCCGCGCAGCACACCATCCGGCAAGCGGGCAAAACGCGCAGTAGTCACCATCGGCACGATGATCGAAACTCCGCGTGCCGCCCTGCGAGCCGAAGATCTGGCTCAGCACGCGGACTTCTTCAGCTTCGGCACCAACGACCTCACCCAGATGACCTTCGGACTGAGTCGTGACGATGTCGAGAGTCGCATGATGCCCAGGTACCTCCAACTCGGGTTGCTGAAGCGAAATCCCTTCGACACCATCGACCAGGCCGGTGTCGGCGAGTTGGTGCAGATTGCAGCCAAGCGTGGCCGCAAAGTGAAACGGAAACTGAAACTCGGCGTGTGTGGCGAGCACGGTGGTGATCCCGAGTCGATCGCTCTGTTTTATCGCGCAGGACTCAACTACGTGAGTTGCTCACCGTACCGCGTGCCGATTGCGCGTCTCTCCGCGGCGCAGGCAATCATCGGTGGTGCAAAGAGCGACACCAAGTGAAAACGCCAATAGTCGTTACGGTGGAACGGTGATCGCCGGGAT
>Ga0208231_1000030_pt1 | contig 49084 bp, 57 predicted proteins | sample LakMenEpi15Jun12_FD_150702 | JGI IMG/M metagenome (GOLD analysis project Ga0208231, IMG submission 150702) | Freshwater microbial communities from Lake Mendota, WI - 15JUN2012 deep hole epilimnion (SPAdes) | ecosystem: Environmental > Aquatic > Freshwater > Lentic | place: Lake Mendota, Madison...
CGAGTCTGGCGAGCAGTGTGTCTGCTGCGCCGGTAACGGCAGCAGGATCGGCACGCGCAGTCGAGTCGGCACGAGCAGTCGAGTCGGCACGAGTCTTGGTATTGGGCGACTCCGTCTTCAATGCATTCGACCATGTGGACGAGGCAGCCGAGCTGATGAACGAACGCCAATCCACCATCTTTGCCACACAGGGATGTCAACGGCTCATCAACGAAGGGTGCATGGACTTCGCAAAGTTCAGTGCCCTCCAGCAGTTGCGACGTCATGCCGGCAAATTCACCGATGTGGTGGTGGTTGGCACCGGGTACAACGATCGTCTGGGACCTGAGTTCAAGCAGGCAGTGACGTCGATCATGAAGGAAGCCGAGAGTCAAGGCGTCGAGGTGCTGTGGGTGACGTATCGGGTGGCTGGCAACGTGAAGGGGAAGTCACGGGTGCTGAATGCGCAATTGCGTCGGTTCGACGATCGTTGGCAGAACTTGCACGTCGCCGATTGGGACGAACACAGCAAGGGCAGCGAAGGCTGGTTTCGTGAAGATGGAGTTCATCTCATCACACGTGGTGCAATCGGTTTGGCGCGCCTGTTGAATGCCGAGCTCGCACCAATCCTGGAGCGACGCGATGCAACGCATGGGACGTCAACTCCGTAGGGCGGTGCACCCGTCGGGTCTGTGGCGCCCACCACTCGTGGCGGCGCAATTGGGCAAAGCTCGGCTAGCGGAACTCGGCGGAGGAGTATTGCCCCAAGCGGTCGGCGCGGTGGCGGGTATCGATCGTGCGAATGGTGCCGCTTCGTACGCGCATGACCAAGCTCTGTGAACTTGCTCCGTAGGCGTCGTACCGAACACCACGCAGCAAATCTCCGTCGGTCACACCGGTGGCGGCAAAGAACGCATCTTCGCAGCGCACCAGGTCGTCGGTGGTGAGCACCTGATTCATGTCGATGCCCGATGCCTTGGCCAAGGCGCGATCTTCTTCGCCTCGCGCCCAGAGGAGGCCCTGAATCTCGCCACCGAGGGCCTTGATTGCAGCAGCAGAAGTGACACCTTCCGGTGTGCCGCCGATGCCCATGAGCGCATCGACGCCGGTCTGTGGCCATGCGGCAGCAATTGCGCCGAAGATGTCGCCGTCGGTGATCATCTTGATGCGACAGCCAGCCGAGCGAATTTCACCAACGAGATCCTCGTGACGTGGACGATCGAGCACCACGATGGTGAGCTCGTTGAGCGTCTTGTGCTTGGCGCGTGCGATGGAGTCGAGATTGTGGCGAACCGATTTGGTGATGTCGATCGCACCGCGAGCGTCGGGACCGACGGCAATCTTGTTCATGTACACGAACGGTCCGGGGTTGAACATCGAACCACGTTCGGCAACCGCAATGACGCTCAGCGCGTTGCCGCGCCCGAGTGACGTGAGTGTGGTGCCGTCGATGGGGTCGACGGCAACGTCGGTGACGGGTTTACTTCCGTTGCCGACGTGCTCGCCGTTGAACAACATTGGCGCTTCGTCCTTTTCGCCTTCTCCGATGACGACGACTCCGTCCATGTTGACGGTTTCCAACAGGTTGCGCATCGCATCCACGGCTGCACCGTCGGCGGCGTTCTTGTCGCCACGACCCACCCATTTGGAGGCTGCCAATGCAGCAGATTCGGTCACGCGAACCAATTCCATCGCCAAGTTGCGGTCGGGCTTGCGGGTCAGTGGCACCGCCCCCAAATTACTCCATGCGCCACCCACTAACCTTCGTCGCATGGATGAGTGGGACCCGCGGAATCCCGAATCGCCAACGGTGCGATACGACCTGGCGGATTGGTCGCTCGACGAACGAGTGGAGTTGGTGGAACTCCTGGCCGAAGCCGACATTCGACACGACTGGGACGGCACCGAGTTGTTGGTGCCTGCGTCCGCAGAATCCACCGTCGATGCAATCTTGGACGAAGTGGAAGAGGCCGATGACGCCCCCGCTTCACTCACGGGCGAACTGGAAGAGTTCGAGCTGGACGAGTGGACCACGGCCGATCGCGTGGAGTTTGCTGCGGTGTTGGTGGACCGTGGCATCGGGCACCGCTGGGAGGACAACCTGCTGCTGGTACGCGTGGACGACGCCGATGCAGTGGAAGATCTCCTCGATGAGTTCGACCGATAATCAACTGGCCTCAGTAGCGTTTCGCGGGTGACCGACGCTTCGTCACAACTCCTTGCGGAAGTAGAGATCTTCCATTCGCGTACCCAGTCGCCGACACGACGACTGTCGCTCGGCAATTTGGTCCTGCCGGTGGATCCGGCTCCGGGTTTGGGTGGTTTGTTGTTGGGTGGCATCATTGCTGCTCACCTCCACGAAGTGGCAGAAGAACTGGTGCCAGATGTGCACCGTTTGGTGCTGCAAGTAGACCGCGGTGATCGGGTGGTGCAGCCCCGGTTGCTGCACCGTTACCAGATAGATCGACAGGGTTTGTCGCGAAGTCGTCATCGCCTGGTGGGTGACGGCGAACGGTTGAGCTACGAGTTCGAGACCAATGGCAGTGCGTTGCAACAGGTGCTCGGCGCCATCTACTCACTCGAGCGACTTGACGTCCTCGTGCGGCACGCGCTCACGCCCGTGTTGCACAAAGCCATGAGATGGCGTGGTCCATTGGATGCGAACTTCCTTTCCTATCTGGCGGGAAGTTCCACCTCGTCCATTACGGCCATGACCGATCCGCGTGCGTGGGCCCTGGAGTTGCTGGGATTCCCTGCCGGAACCGTGAGTCCCACCAAGCGCGATGTGCAACGGCGCTACCGCGAAAGCTTGCGTGATGCGCATCCGGATCACGGTGGAAGCATCAACGAAGCGGGTCAACGAATCGAACAACTCGGGGAAGCTCGCCGAGTGCTGCTTGCCGCAATTCAGTGAGCGGTATTCGCGGCGTCGTTCTCTTTCCCGGAGCGGGATCGAGTGCAAGCCACACGTCGTTGCTGGAAGTGGAGACCGCACTCGCACCGTTGCCGGTCATGCGCGTGGACTTTGCGTATCGGTTGGCTGGTCGCCGTGTGCCCGACCGAGCGCCGGTGTTGATTCGTGCAGTGCGCGAGGCAGTGCGGTTGGCGTGCGAGGAATGGTCGTGTGCAGTCGGTGATGTGGTGATTGGAGGGCGGTCGATGGGTGGTCGAATGTGCTCGATGGCGGCTGCAGGTTTCGACGGCAATGATCGAGTGCCACAACCCGCCGACGTCCCCCTCGGGGTTGCCGGTGTGGTGTGCGTGAGCTATCCACTGCACCCGCCGGGGCAGACCACCAAGCTGCGTGTGGCACACCTGCCGTATCTCGGTGTGCCGTCGCTGTTCGTGAGCGGCACGAGGGACGACTTCGCAACCCCTCAGGAATTGCGACAACATCTTTCGGCAATGCCCGTGCAACCCGAAGTGCACCTCATCGAAGGTGGACGCCACGAGTTGCGTGGTCACGACGCCGCCGTGGCAGCAGTCGTTGCGCAGTGGGTGTCGCGTCGCGCCAGTTAGCCTTCGGTCGCTGTGCGTGGGCTGGGAACGTTGATCAACGTGGCCCTGGTGGCGGCTGGTAGCGGAATCGGATTGGCCGTTGGCAACCGAATTCCGGAGCGTGCCCGCACCACGATGTTGCAAGTGATCGGACTCGTCACACTGGCCCTCGGGGTGAGTGACGCCATCGGCACCCACAACATGGTGTTTCCCCTCGTCGGCATGGCGGTAGGGGCGATGATCGGAGAGTTGCTTGCCATCGAAGATCGCCTCGAACGCCTCGGTGCACGACTCCAACGTCGGTTCGATCGCGGCTCGGCCACCGATGGGGAGCGCAATTTCGTGAAGGGTTTCGTCACTGCATCGGCGTTGTATTGCATCGGGCCACTCACCGTGTTGGGTGCAATCGAGGACGCCAGTGGCGAAACGCCGCAGCTCTACATCATCAAGGGTCTGCTCGATGGATTCGTCTCCATCATGTTTGCGGCAACCTACGGAATCGGTGTGGCGTTCAGCGCCCTTTCGGTGCTCGTGGTGCAAGGTGGGCTGACATTGGGTGGCGCCGGACTGGACTCCATGTTGGATGACCGCATGCGTACCGAGTTGTTCGCTGCCGGTGGGCTGGCGGTCATCGGCATCGGATTGAATCTGTTGCAGGTCACCAAGATTCGGTTGGCCAACTTGTTGCCGGGGTTGGTGTTGACACCAATCTTGGTGGCGATCTTCGCCGTCTAGTTATTCGTCCCACACTTCGGGCTGGACCTTAGGTGCCAGTGGGCGTCGGCGCGTGCGACGCTTCGGCGGTAACGACGCCTCGGCTGCAAACGGCTCGAGCACCCCGCGCAACCGCCCAGCCTCGTTGGACAACAGGCGCAGTCGCTGTGCCAAGCCCGCCAGATTGTCTGCAAGCAGGTCGATGGCCAAGTGCACGGCACCGTTGTCGAACCACAAGCGCGTGACCGACCCGCTTTGGTTGTGGGCGTTGATTTCGCGGAGCAGGTCGGCACTCTCGTTTGCGTCACGCGTCACCACCGTGGAGAGTCGCACGAGTGGAGAATCGTCACCATCGCGCTGGAAGAAGTCGAGCGAGATCACGACACCGTCGTGCCGAACACCGATAGGACCGCCGGAGGTGGTGTGAAACTCGAATTGTTCTCGCTCGAGAATCTTCACCACGCGCTCGTGCAACTTGGCTGCTGGTGCGATGACCATCCTGGCCACGATGTAGTGGGTGTCGCTCTCCAGCACGATGTCCAGCGAGTCTTTGCCGTCGAATGACAACGTCCATGTGCCGTCTTCGTCGACGCAGTTGTACATGATGTTGAGCATGTCGGGATCGACCTTGATGTGACCGGACCCCGTGGTGGTTGCCGACGTGTGTGCACGCATGAGATACAGCCGCGCCCCCGTCCAGTCGCTGGAGACGTGGAGCTGGCCGTCCTCAATGCGCAGAAGAAAGTGATCGGGGGCCTTGCGATCGTCGTCCTCGTCGGTCATGTGGGTTTCGAACGGTGGATTTGCCCCGGAGAAGATGGTGTACAACAGTTCCTTGCCGCCGAGTTGCGCCGTGGCACGACCTCGACTCGCCGGGGTGCGCTGCAGCTGGGGCATCGGCACGCTGCTGCATGGCAGCGTCTGAGTTCCAAGCGATGAAGCCGCCGTGACCATTCCGTCGGCGACGGAGAACGCCACTACACCAGCGGCAGCACGTGGACGACCGGCATTCGCCACGACGGTCAGCGGCAATTTGTAGGCGCCGGTGAAGTCCGCGGAGTCGCCCGTGACCTCGATGGTGAATTCCTTCGTGGTGACCAGCCACCTCCGCCGACCGTCCCGACAGAACACGGTGACTCCGGGAACGTTGATGCCTTCCGAACGAAACATCATGAGGGACTCGAAGATGTGGCGCAGCTCCGTGGAGTCGACCAAACCGATGTTGGCAGAGGTCATTGTGGGCCTTTCTTGTTGATGCCGGTGGGTGGGATGCTCGCGCGTTCGTAGCCGAGGGGTGTGGTGCGCTCCTGGTCGGAAATCTCATTCACCCACGAGTGGTCGGGTGGAGCGGTCGCTACGTTGCCGGGGATCGTGGTTGCGGTGATTGGTGCATCGCGATGGCGATCGGCCACGGCAACGAGCCAGTTGGTGAGTGCGCGAACTTCGCGACTCGTGATGGTGATGACCACTTCGTCGATGTCGAGATGCACGGACAGCGGGGAGAGCAGTGATCCCAGTCCGGCGTCGGAGGCCGCGGACAGTAACTGCCGGAACGCGCTCGCAGAGATGTGCGTGGTGTGGTCGGGCTGAGTCATCAGTGCCTCCTGGTGGGGTAGTTGGGAACGGGGGACGACACCGTAGACGAACGGTGTCGTGCAGTGCCGAGTTACGCACACAGCAGGAGAAGCTGTGTGGTGTCAGTCCGAGTGATCGCTCTTGCCCAAACCGTCGAGACGCAGCAGGAACGGTGCGGGTTCGCGATCCGGAGACAACCGGAAGAGTGCGGCGGGCTTGCCGTAGCGGTCGAACGTTGGTCGTGACCCGCCCTCGACGGACGTCAGGATGTTGAGCTTTTGTATGCGTCGGGCGAAGTTCGTGGGGTCAAGTGGCTTGATGAGGCGCGGAGGACGTGGAACCCGGGTTCGACTACTTTGCCGCACGAGGCGCGACATGAGTTCCACCTGGCGGGCGATGTCAACCACCGGGGCCGTCGATCGAGAAGCAAAACCCTTTACTTCTGCAACGTAATTGTCGGCAACGAAGTCGGGACTGGATGGGGAGGACGGCATCATCATTGCCAGCTCGGTGACGGTGCGTTCGAAGTCGGGCGTGTGTCGCGCGCCGAGTTGCTCGAGGGTGTTGAGGTACTGGCGCACTTTGTCGGCATGTCCGGGTTGTTCGGCGGCGGCGGCCGAGTCGAGGGATTCGTGGAACAATGCCTCGTATACGCGACGAAGCTCGCCAAGGGTGAATTCTTCGCGGCAGAACTTGGTGGCCAACGGGGTGGTGGTGACCAGGTTGCGGACGAGAGCGATGGCCTTCAACACGATGTCCTCGTGGTCGAACTCCAGGCGGTTGGGCCGTGCCAGCATGTCGACAACGGGCCGAAATTGCACGCGGCTGACATGCCCGACTTGATCGTTGGGGTGCAGGGTCAGGTCGCGATCATCGCCCACAATGGCAACGAAGGCCACCGAGATGGTACGTCCACTGCGTGGATCGCGATCAGCGTCGCCGAACGCACCGACTTGGTGCAGGTCCTCCTCGCTGAGGGAGAGGTTGGTCTCTCGGTGAAGGACGCGCAATGCCGCTTGGGCAAGGCTGCTGTCAGCTGTGGTACCGGTGCCGTAGGCGTCCCCCAAGAGTGTGTGGCCGACATGTCCCCCGGGCAGGGCCCAGTGGTGTTGTGGGTGGCGTTCAACCCGCTCGACGCGGCGTGGCAGGTGCGGATTTGTGCGTCGCTGCAGTTGGTGCTGGTCGATGTAGGCCTCGGGACGGCTTCGCTGTACCACCCCGATATGTGGGAGGTCATTTCTGAGGCTCAGGAGCACCACGTCGACGGTGACATGGAAGTCGGCGGGACGAAGAGCCATGGGGGACGCCGACGGCTCTCCAGATGATCGCCGAGTGCTACTGGGGGCGGCCTTTTGGCGTTGAGGTTGTGGGGGCATAGACGCACCTGCTATATTGGTCGGTTCCGAATGATGACCCCCACCTTACGGTCAGAATGTCACAAATGTGATGATGATGTGCGTATAGGGGGTGTGAAAGTCGGCAATTGGTCAAAACGATGATACTTCGTAACACCCCTTTGCCACACTCTCTCTGACGGCCATTCGGCCGCAGAAAGAGGACCGTAATGCAACAGCAATCCACCAATCGGCATCAACCAAAGGAGAACACCGCAACAACATCCACCCCACTTACCACCGCCCAGCGTCACTACGTCGAGGCGGTCTATGCACATCTGTGCAAAGCCTTCGGACTGCGCATCGCCAAAGCGCATCTCCGTGGTCACAAGCCGGCTGACATCGCCAATTTCGCGATTCAGAAGGTGATCCGCAACGTGCATCACTACATGCAGCGCTATCCCACGGCGGATCACGCAGCAAATGCGGTCGCATCCAATGCCTTCGTCGACTACTGCCGTCGAGACAACGCACAACGCGGACACGGTGCACGTGGCACGCGCAAGGTGATTGGTGACGAGCCGGGCAACTTCGGTGACGGCAACTCCGAGTCCGTGATCACACGTCAGCCGGGAACCGTCGTCGATCCCGAGGCATGGGTCGAGGATGATTACCGGGAGTGCATCATCGGAGAAGTGCGGGAGAACATCTCGGCATTGGTGTGGGAGGGTCTCGTGCTCACCGAGATCAACGGTCTCACTCAGGGGCAAGCAGCAGAGTTGCTCGGCGTTGGTCGAGAGCATCTGAACCGCGAAATCAACAAGGCAAAGAAGATCATCAAGCGCATGGCGGAAGACAACGACTGGGAGGTGAAGTAATGGAGTACCTGCAGCAACTCATTGCCGAGATGGTTTCCGACCTGCAAGGAGACATCGAAATCGACGAGGAGTTTTCGTTCACCTACCAGGGTCAGGAGTTTTCTGGTCGCGTGTACGAGCGATTCAACGGGCACATCGTGGTCGCATTCTCGGCCGAGGTCTGCACCACCAAGATGGGCCGCAGCAAGCAGGATCTCATCAACCGGTTGAACGGCCTGTTGCCCTTCACAGTGTTCAAGGTGAGCAAGTCCAACAACGGCGAGCACGTCATCTCGGCAACCCACTCTTTGTCGGTAGCCAGCATCAATCCCGAGCAGCTCATGGAGTCCCTCGACAGCATCGTGTTTCAGGTCGGCGAACAACGCCCGGTCCTGTCACGCTCCGCTGAGCTGTCACCAAAGGTGGAGGAGCTGCTGCGCGAAGATTCCGAGAAACGCCGCATCACCCGCACGGAGGAACGCATCAGCGACGACATCGAGGACGATGTCGACGATCTGGGCGGTGAGTCCACGAGTGCGACACGGGCACGCAAGCCGACCGTGCGCTCCAACGACGTATCGACGTCCGGCATCCTCCGCGATCTGCGCCGCCTGGTGGGATTGGAGCCGGTAAAAGTCGAGGTGGAGCGCCTGGTCGCTGCGCGTGAGTTCGCCAACGCTCGCGTGGCTGCCGGCCTGCCGGCAATCGATCAGTCACCACACCTGGTGTTCACCGGCAACCCGGGAACAGGAAAGACCACGGTGGCGCGAATGGTGGCCGACCTCTACAAGGCACTGGGAATCCTGAAAAAGGGCCACGTGGTGGAGGCCGACTGCTCCAAATTGATTGCGGCATACATCGGTCAGACGCCGATCAAAACCCAACGCCTCTGCGAAGAGGCGCGTGGCGGCGTGCTGTTCATCGACGAGGCGTACGGGCTCACCGCTCATCAGCATCAGGGCTACGGTCCGGAGGCAATCGAAACGTTGCTGAAGTTCATGGAAGACAACCGTGGTGACATCGTGGTGATCGTGGCGGGGTACCCCAAGGAAATGCAGGGATTCCTCGACGCCAACCCGGGACTGCGAAGCCGTTTCGACGTGGTGATCGACTTCCCCGACTACGCCACGGATGAGCTGGGTCAGATCTTCGATCTGTACCTGGAGGAATTCGAACTCACCCTCACGGTGGATGCGCGCGAGAAGGTGATTTCCTACGTGAACTCACTCCCTCGCGGCCGCGGTTTCGGCAATGGTCGCGCGATGCGCAACCTCTTCAACGAGGTGGTACGTCGTCACGCAGTCTGGGCCATGCGCAATGGAGAGATCGATGCCGCTGATCTCACCACCATGAGGGCAGAGGTGATTCCCGATCCCGGCACGGTGGTGAGTGCACCCGAGTCGGGCGGCCACCGCGGCGTCTACCTGTAGACGTTGCGGTGGTGTCAGTGTTTGCTTGCGTCGAGTTTTGACGTGAGCAGCGCCGCGAGAGCATCCGGACTTCCCTTGCACCCGTCAAGCTCGACGGGTGTCACGAGCAGTGTGATGCCGGAGTCGGTGCGGGCCACGATCGCCGGAAGTTGATCGCCGATGCACGCACGCACGTCCTCTGGTTGATCATTCCGGTGGTAGGCGAAAAACGGTACGGGAAGTCGATCTTCGCATGCCTGCCACTCCGCCTTTCTCGTGAACACGCCATGGGTGATGTCGCACAAACCACAGTGGCGTCGTCCGAGGCGAGCACCGATCCAATACGACACCTCGCCCCACACCGTGGCATCTGCGTCGTATACCCCGATGAGTTCGCGGACCGCCATGTGACGAGGCTACGACGCCGACGTGTGGGCAGTGTCTGTCGTGTGTTGCGCTGGGGAAGAACGGCGTGGGGACAACTACCGTTGGGGCGTGCTCATTGCCACATGGAACGTGAATTCACTCAAGGCCCGCTTGCCGCGAGTGCAAGCGTGGTTGGAGGACGTACGACCGGATGTCGTGCTGATGCAGGAAACCAAGATGACCGACAAGGCGTTTCCTGCACTGACGTTCAGCGAGATGGGATACGAGTCGGCGCATTTCGGCCAAGGTCAGTGGAATGGCGTTGCGGTCTTGTCGAAGGTGGGGCTCACCAACCCCAGGGCGAACTTCGTGGTGGGCGAGCCGGACGCGGAGGCACGGATCATTACTGCCGACTGTGGCGGCATCACGGTCGTATCGGTGTACGTACCAAACGGCCGTGCGCTCGACCACGAGCATTATCAATACAAGTTGCGTTGGCTCGACCAATTGGCCCAGCACGTGGCAGCAATCGCCACGCCCTCCGGCAACTTGGTGGTGGCGGGCGACTACAACATTGCTCCGCACGACATCGACGTGTGGGATGCAAAGGCGCTCGAAGGCTCCACCCACGTGAGTGCGGCGGAACGCCAGCGACTCCAAACACTTGCCGAGTGGGGACTTCGCGACATCGTGCGCGAGCAACATCCCGAACCCGGCATCTACTCATGGTGGGACTATCGCAACGGCTCGTTTCATCGTGGTTGGGGAATGCGAATCGACCTGGCCCTCGTGACCGCCAACGTGGCGAAGCGAACCGTGTGGTCGGCAATCGATCGCAATGCGCGCAAAGGTGAACAACCGAGTGATCATGCGCCCGTGCTCATCGAGGTGAAGGAGTGACTCAAGGGTCAGGTGGCGTCGGCGATGCCGACGTTTCGCTACAGGGCGGCACCAACGAGAACCAATTCGGTGGCTTTCACATTCAGGCTGGACCGTTGTCGGAGCAGGACGTGGCCCGCGTGGAGCTGGCCGACGAAGTACGCGCCATGATTCGCGAGATCATCTCCACCGACGCCAGCATCGAGGAGATTCGTCGAGTTCGCGATCAGGTTCGTGCCGGCGTGAACGCACTGGTGGCGAACCGTCACGCTGGTGCAGACGGAGTGAATGAGGCTGCACTCGCAGAGCGACGCAAGAACTTCCTTGCACGTAGCCCGGTACTGGGCACCATCAACCCAATTGCAGTACCGCTGGTCGTCAACGTGTTGCAGGAAGGCGCCAGGGCAACCGTGGAAGGCCGAATCACCTTCACCGAGCCCTACGAGGGTGCGCCCGGCTGCGTGCATGGCGGATTCATCGCCAGTGCGTTCGATGAAGTGTTGGGCGTTGCACAATCGGCCTCAGGGCAACCAGGCATGACCGCGAATCTCACGGTGGATTATCGATCACCCACACCGCTGCTTCGTGAATTGGTGTTCCGCGGGTGGTGCGAAAAGGTGGAGGGTCGCAAGATCTTCACCCGCGGCACGTTGCATCACGGAGACACGTTGTGCGCGGAGTCCACCGGACTCTTCATCTCGATGCGACCTGAACTGTTCGAGCGTCTGCTTGCATTGCGCGACGCACACAAGTAGCTCAACGTCGAGCCAAGCAGGGACCGAGTAGTCCGCTCGCGACGGACGTCAGTTAATTCGCGATGGACGTCTGTGGCGACACGGTTGCCTCCGTCGTCACTGCGACCGCAACTTCTTGATTGCGGAGATTTCGATACTTTGCGCTGCGCAATCCGACCGGGGCTGCGATGGTGAAACCGGCCAGGTGACGCTCTTCCTCGCTTTCGCCACCCCAATAGCCGTACTCGTGATTCACCCGGGCAAACTCGCGACATGTGGTGTTCACGATGCAGTCATTGCACAACGAACGCGCCTTGGCCTCGCGGCGAGCGCGGGCTTGTGGTCGTTCTGCCTTTGGTGCAAAAAAGAGGTGGGTTTTGCCCTTGCAGTTGGCGAACTGTGTCCAGTCGATGTCGCCGATCGGCCCACGAACTTCGAAGTCGTCGGGCAGGTTGGACTGGTGTTCGGTGCGTGTATCGAAGGTGGTCATGTGGTTCCTCGAAGATGTAGGGGTTCGCACCGTCCTCTTGCTTCCCACGCTGGAAGCAAGACCCTCGTCCGACCGTATGGGAGGGGGCGGATCGGACGAGGGGAGACTGTGCTCGGCATTTAACACTAAATGTCGAGCAGCGGGCTGTCAAGCCGATGTCGGCATCCTGGCTGTGACGTTTGACAAAACTTTCACGGGTTGGCGGGGTGCGGCCCAGATGGACTGCGGGATGCCGCCCAGCTGGGCTGAGGTGGCGCCGGGCTGGGCTGAGGTGGCACCGGGCCGGGCTAGAGCAGCTCAGCAGCCAGGCTGGCCACTTCGGAGCGCTCGCACGCTGCCAACGTCACATGCCCAAACAGCGACTGACCAGCGAATGCGTTGATCAACACCGCCAAGGCATTGTTGCTCTCACCCATGTACGGTGCGTCGATCTGGCTGGTGTCGCCGGTGAACACCACTTTGGTGCCCTCACCGATTCGGGTGAGGATGGTCTTCAGCGTGGTGGGCTCCAGGTTCTGTGCTTCGTCCACCACGACGAACTGGCCCTGCAGGGAACGTCCGCGCAGGAAGGTGACGGACTCCAATGTGAGTTGTCCACGATCGGACAAGTCTTCGATCAGGCTTCGAGCATCTCGGCTGGAGCGTTCTTCGGTGAGCGCGATGATGGCGTCGTGAATTGCCGACATCCAGGGATCGAGTTTTTCTTCCAATCCGCCGGGAAGAAATCCCACGTCGGCACGGCCCACCGGAACGAGTGGCCGGTACACCGCGAGACGTTCGTAACGGCGCTGCTCCACCACTTGTTCGAGACCGGCAGCGATTGCCATCACGGTCTTGCCGGTGCCCGCGCGACCGTCGAGTGCGATGACGGAGATGGTCGGGTCGAGCAGGAGTTCCAGCGCGAAGCGCTGTTCCTTGTTGCGCGGTCGCAAACCCCATGCCTCGGGGGTGTTGGTGTCGATGAGGCGCATCTCACCGTCACGCACTCGGGCAAGGGCACTTTGTGAGCCATTGCGCAGCACGGCGAAGTTGTTGTTGTACAGCAGCCCGCCACCTTCGACTGCTTCCACCGGGGTGACACCGCGGGAATACAGGCTGTCCACCACGTTGGCGTCGGCCTCGAAGGTAACCCAGCCCATGGCGCGGTCGGTTGCCGAGCGGGCAATGGGGTGATGCTCACTTGCGGTGAGGCCAAGGTGGGCTGCCTTGATTCGCAGTGCTGCATCGTTGGACACCATGCAGGTGGGGGCAATCGCGGATTGCCCGAGCGCGGCTCCGATGATGCGGTTGTCCGGCACGGAGGGGTCGAGACCATGGTGCTCGAGACGCTCGCGATCCACGTGGTTCACCTCGATATGCAGGGTTCCCGAATCGGGGTTGTCCGACAGTGGGGTTGGTTCGGCAAGCGAACCGCCGGCCTGGCGTCGCAATTCTTCGATGTTGCGAAGCGCAGTGCGTGCCGAACGTCCCACGTCGTCCATGCGCGTCTTCAAACTGTCGAGTTCCTCCACGACCGTGAGTGGAATCACCACGGCACACCCCGCGAATGCGTGCATCGACATCGGGTCGGCAATCAACACGGAGGTGTCCAGCACGATTCGCTGTGGCACGAGTGAGAGTGCAACGGCATGTCGCTCGTGCACGACGTCTGCATCGTGCAGTGACATCTTGCGGAGCGGTTCAGCGGTCAACGGTTCCAAGCATGGTCGTTGCACTTGGCGGAGTGGTGGATTGTTGTGCAATTTTTCGGTGAATTTTTCGAATATCGCGAAATATTTTTTGGCGACTCCGAATGGGACGTCGCGCATGTGGGTCGTGCCGATGAGTCTGGAGCGTTGATGGCGAACAATGACGATTCATAATCGTCCGACGAAATGATGTTTACAAGATGACCGATACATGCTTTGTGCCAGCCGAAACACGCCACAACATGCAAGTTCGTCAGTTTTTATCGTGGTTTTTCGCATCACTGGACGGATCAACGCCCCATGGGGAGACCAATGTGGCATTGTGGACCACCGAAAAAATCCGACGAAATAGGGTTTGGCGCAGTCACTTCGGCGCGAATCGCAGTGCCGCAACGCGTGTTGCGAGGTACGCGGCGTGAGTGTCACAGGTGCTGCGCTGGTACTTGCAATCTTTCGCTGAATCCACTGAGATTGATGACTACGGAACTCCGATTCCGAGAAAGCAAGGAATAGCAATGACCAAAGCAGACCTCCTCGCAGCAGTAGCAGCGAAGGCCAATGTCCCGGCAGCGGAAGCTGACCGAGTCATTCAGGCATTCGTTGATCTTGTCGTCGAGTCTGCGAAGAAGGGCGACAAAGTGTCATGGCCGGGCTTCGGTTCGTTCTCGACATCGAAGCGCCAGGCGCGTACGGGCCGCAATCCTCGAACAGGGGAGCCAGTCCAGATCGCCGCTTCAACAGCGATGAAGTTCAGCCCCAGCTCAACGCTGAAGGCCGAACTGAATCCAAACAGGTAATACAAACCAAGCAATACCTCAACCAATAAAAGGAGCCAAACATGGCAAAGAAGCGCAAGGCCGCAAAGAAGGCGACGAAGAAGAAGGCAACCAAGAAGGCTGCCCCAAAGCGTCGTAAGAAGGCCGCGAAGAAGAAGAAATAACTCACTCTCACCGTTCGGTGAAGTGAATCGGTTCGGAGTACGTAACGACCGGGAGGCGAAAGCCTCCCGGTTCGTTCTTTTTACGGGCTCGACACATTGCGAATGACCCGGGCTTGCCTAGGGGATGAACTGGGATTCCCTACGGAGTAGGTAACGACCCTTGCTGGGTCGATGTGGGGCCACATGCCGACGTGGAAAGCCCGGCCAGTCGAAGATCGTCGAGGGTGTCCACATCCAGTGCCAAGTCCTCACGCTGGATAACTTCCATCGACAGCCCACGGAGAGCCGCCTCCGCGCGATGTGCAGCACACGACCCAGGCCCGTAGACAAAGGTGAATTCGCCACGACATGGCACGAGGAGCACGTTGGTGCCATCGCCGTGCCGGTCGGGCACCACCACCGCGTCGGCGGTGACCTCACACAGCGAGGCAAGGTCCTTGGCGTGCGGGAGGTCGCTGTGTGCCACCATCACCCGGTGATGTCCTGCCGCCCTGGCGGCATCCCGACCTGCGGTGGCAGCCGCATTCAACCCGAGTACCCCAGGCACCACGACGTGGGCCCCATTGGCGCGAGCCCAAGCGGCAACCTCGTCGTCGTTGCAGACCACGTAGACGGAGAGGGGTGATGCCGCGCGGAGCACCGCTTCGGCACAATGACGCGCCAACTCGCGGCGAGAGTCCGCCGACAAGGAGTCCGCGAGGCGCGACTTTGCCAGGGCGAACGACTTGATGGGCACCACCACGGCAACATCGGCGAGTGCGGTCATTCGGCGACTCCAGCCGGTGCGCTCATCGGGTTGAGCCTACGATTTGGGCGTGGGATTGCCCTTTGCTCGAGTGGCCGTGATTGGTGCCGGCTCGTGGGGCACCACGATGGCATCGCACGTGGCGCATAATGCGCCAACCGTGCTGTGGGCACGACGACCGGAACTCGCCGAGGAATTGCGCACCTCGCGTGTGAACTCCCGCTATCTGCCGGATCATCAGGTGCACGGCGAACTTCAGATCACCAACGATTTGGTGGATGCGGTGACCGATGCATCGCTGGTGGTGGTGGCGGTGCCGTCGGCGGGTTTTCGAGATGTGGTGAGGACGATGGCGCTGCACCTGGAACCCGACGCAGTGTTGATGAGTTTGACGAAAGGGTTGGAGCGTGGCACCGGCCGGCGAATGAGCGAAGTGCTGGTGGACTTGGCGCCCAACCATGTGGTGTCGGTGTTGTCGGGACCGAATCTGGCGGGAGAGATTGCAGCCGGACAACCCGCAGCCAGCGTGGTGGCGTGCACCGATGCGCGGGTGGCGGCTCGCCTGCAGGAGGTGTTTACCCGGCCGTTGTTTCGCGTGTACACACACGACGACGTGATTGGATGCGAGATCGGTGGAGTGGTGAAGAACGTGATTGCCATTGCTGCAGGCATGGCGCACGGTATGGGTTTTGGCGACAATTCGCGAGCCACGTTGATCACGCGCGGCTTGGTGGAGATGGGACGGTTGGGCGCCAAACTTGGCGCGAATCCGGGAACGTTCTCGGGACTCGCAGGGATGGGTGACGTGATCGCCACGTGTTCGTCCATGAAGAGTCGTAACACCACCGTGGGTGTGCGGTTGGGTAGAGGTGAGTCCATCGCCGACATCAATGCTTCGATGAACCACATGGTGGCCGAAGGTGTCAAGAGCGCAGGCACGGTAGTGGCGCTGGCGCGCAAGGTGGGTGTGGAGATGCCGATTTCCGAAGCGGTTGCGGAAGTATGCGAAGGGCGACTGAGTGCTGCCGATGGCTTGATGCGTCTCATGACGCGCTCACGCAAGTCCGAGCGCGAATAGAGGGTGTTGCAACGAATGAAGATGGCACGGCAGGGCATTCGAATCGGGTTGCACGGCGCGGGAGGTGCCGTGGTGGACCCATTCGGTGTGGTGTTCCCCGATGGCTGGCGCGGCAGCAGCTGTGGTTGGTGGCTGGCGGCCAGCGACAAGTGGCACGATCCACGAACATCGCCGAGCGTGCGTCAGCAACGCGTCAACGGCACTCCCGTGGTGCAAACCAAGGTGGCGGTACCGGGTGGCGATGTGGTGCAACGCGTGTTCGTTGTCGCCGATCAGGGCGGACGACTGGTAATGCACGTATCCAACGAGTCGCCCGAACCCGTGGTGGTGGCCGTGCCCACTCGCGGCATGTCGAGCACCGCAGCCGCAGGTGCGACCCGCCCACAAGGAATCGAGACACCCGACGACGTACGTGCGTTCCCGCTGTCGCATCGCGCCAGCATCACCTTTGCCTGGCCATTGGTCACGTCGCGCTGGCGAAAGGCTGCATCGATCGATGCCGGACTCTTGCCGTCACACGACCAGGTGGCGCGTGGTTGGGTGCTCACCAGCGAACGTGCCAGTCGAGTGGTGCCTGAGGGTGCGGCGTTGGTGACGGCACGTGGTGATGTGTCGCTCATGACTCCGGACGAGATCGACGACCTGCTGGACCGTGACCCTGCAGTGGGAACGTTGACCATTGCCGAACGAATTCGTATGGGCGACAATCCGCGGGAGTGGACTTCACAGATTGCCGACGCAGCCCGTCGTATTGCCAAACAGCCGCAGCGCTCACCGTGGTCTTCGCGAGCATTGATGATGGCTGCGCGAACCCTGGTTGCTGCAGATGAGTCGTTGGCGGCTGACGATGTGGTGGGGCTGTGGCAGCGTGTGGAATTGGATGGCCGGAGTCTCGTCGGTGACGATGCCAGCAAAGTTGCCAGCCGTGCCGCTGTCGAGCGGGCCGCCGGCATCGAGCAGCGGTTCGTGCGTGCAATCACGCGTACGAGTGCCGCGGTGTTGCCGATGGGAATTCCCGACGCATGGCGAGGAGCGAACGTGGAAGCCCACGGTGTGGTGGCAACTCCGGACCACCGCGTGTCATTGGCATTGCGCTGGCATGGAGAAAACGTGGCCCTGCTGTGGGAGGTGGATGGCCCACCCGGACTGCACTTGAGCGCTCCATTGGTTGATGGGAGTTTTTCCACCGTTGCCCCTCAGGGTGAGGCATTGCTGCGAGTGGCGTCGTGACGCCCGCAGGCTCTCGCTTGCGCCACCAGCCCACGCTTTCCATCGAACGGTCGCTGACGGGTGTGGTGTGCGGTGTCGACGAGGTAGGGAAGGGCTCGTGGGCCGGTCCTCTCGTGGTGTGCGTTGCGGTGTTGTCCGCCGAGGTTGCCGAAGCCGACTTTGTCGCGCGCGACTCCAAATCGCTCACCGAAAAGAGGCGTGAGGAACTCTTCGAATTGGTGGCAAACCAGTGTGCTGCGTGGGCACTGGGAAGTGCATCGAATACGGAGTGCGACGAACTGGGAATGAGTGCGGCGCAACGATTGGCAACCACGCGTGCATTCCACGATCTTGCGACGCGCGACGTTCGCCCCGACTGCGCGATCGTGGATGGTCGATGGAACTTCGTTTCACCAAACGTTCAGCGCGTGGAGATGAAGGTGAAAGCCGATTCAGAGTCGCTTTCGGTGGCCGCAGCCAGCGTGTTGGCCAAGGTGTCGCGGGATCGAGTGATGCGTGCGGCTGCCGAAGATCATCGGCATTGGTCGTTTGCCACCAACAAGGGCTATCCGTGCCCCAAGCATCGTGCGGGACTGCTCGAGCACGGCGTGTCGCCGCTGCATCGCACCAGTTGGGCATTCATGGAGAACCTCGGCCTGCGTTAGGCGAGTTCAGCCTTTTTGCGTGCCGACCTTGAGGTCGCGGAACGCCGACTTGGAGTCGATTCCTGGTTCCTTTGGCAGACCAAGTACCCGCTCACCCACGATGTTGCGCATCACTTCGTCGGATCCTCCGGCGATACGCATACCTGGCGCACCCACCACCAACTGATGCCACGCGAAGGTGCCCCACTCGCCGGTATCGGCCTGCAACTTGGCACCGAGCACGTGGCAGAGAAAATCGTTGAGCAACTGCTGGTTGTTGACCAACGCCATCTTGGAGATCGACATTTCGGGTCCGGGTGTTTGGCCGGCCTTCATCTTGTCCATCGCTCGTTTGTTGTTGAAGTTGGCCACGCGATAGTTGATGTACAAGTTGGCGACCATGTCGCGCACCAACGCGTCGTTCTCGAGGCCGTAGTGGCGCACCATCTGGGTGATGCGGGTCATCATCGACACTTCGCCGCCGCCCGAGCCTGCGCCGATCGCAGCACGCTCGTTCATCAGTGTGGTGAGTGCAACACCCCATCCATTGTTCACGTCACCGAGTCGGTACCAATCCGGTACCCGAACTTCGTTGAAGAACACCTCGTTGAAACTCGCGCCTCCCGTCATTTGCCGTAATGGTCGAATCTCCACGCCCGGTGCCTTCATATCGACGAGAAACCCGGTGAGACCTTTGTGTTTTGGAAGCGATGGATCGGTGCGGCAGATGATTTCGCCGATGTCGCTGTAGTGCGCACCTGATGTCCACACTTTCTGCCCGGTGATGACCCACTCGTCGCCGTCGCGCTCTGCCTTGGTTTGCAGCGAGGCCAGGTCGCTACCTGCGCCGGGTTCGCTGAACAATTGACAGCCGACGATGTCGGCGCGCCACATGGCGCGGAGGAACTTCTCTTTTGCTTCGGGAGAGCCATGCGCGAGGATCGTGGGAGCAACCATGCCCAGGCCGATGGTGAAGATGCTCTGGTTCGGCACCTTGTAGTTGGATTCCACGGCGGCATATGCGCGCTCGTGCTCGGCAGTGAGGCCTGCGCCACCGTATTGCGTTGGCCCGGTGATCCACCCGAAACCAGCGTCGAACTTCTTGGTGCGCCACTCCTTGGCGGTGGTCACCATTTCTTGCTCGGCCTCGCGAGTCTTTTCTTCGAACATCGAGACGTTGTCGGAACCCTCGCCCCAGACGAACTTCTTCGTCGGTTCCTTGCGCTGCAACGTTGCGTCGAGGAAGGCGGTGGCTTTTTGGGTGAACTCGTTCATTTCCACGACGCTCACCGTAGTTGGCGCGGGACACAAGCGTGCAAGCCGAGCCGCGGAATACGCCAACCGTGCACGCCGAGCGGGCACTGTGCCAGCCGTGCGAACAACTAGCGTTCGTGCGCATGGGTCAGCCCGTTGCCGTCACATTGAAGCGTTCCGTCGAGCCCGGACGTGTGCGATTCGAGATGAATCGTTCACTCACCGGTCAGGGACACGAGTCGTACGACCAGAGCCCCCCGCGAACGGAAACGTTCGGCGCCGTGCTGGCACAGAGATTGTTCGCCACAGGTCTGGTGCGGCAGGTGCATGTGTACTCCAGCGTGGTGACGGTCGACATGGTGCCTGGTGCGAACGCCGAATCACTCACACCGGTGATCGTGGACCTGTATCAGTACTGGAAGCCGGGCATGGAGCCGTCACTTCCCACCACCTAGCCCGCACCGCGAGGATCTGATCTCGCGAGCGCTCGGTTATGAATGCACTGCGGTGTCGGTCGTAGCGTTGTCGTGTGCCGAAGGTTGTCAATGCGACGGTGTCGCTCGATCAGGCCGCAAAACGGCTGGGCGTGCACTACATGACGGTCTATCGCTATGTGCGCCTCGGTCAACTACCAGCCGAGCGTCGGGACGGCACATGGCACGTGTTGGTGTCGGATTTGGATCACTTCGTCGGCGCCAAGAAGAAGCGCGCAAAACGTGGCTCGCGACCTGCAGCCGACTGGCCGGCACGGCTCGAGCAGCGCCTCCTGGATGGCGACGAAGCGGGAGCAGCAAAACTGCTCGATGATGCACTCGCAAGTGGTCATGACTTGTTCAGCTTGTATCTCGAGGTGGTGTCGCCCTCGATGGTGTCCATCGGCGAGCGATGGGCGGCTGGCAAGTTGCACATCCACGAGGAGCATCGCGCGAGTGTGATCGTTGGTCGGTTGATGGCACGAGTCAGTGCTCGTTTTGCGCACCGCGGTCCGTCACGTGGCACCGTGGTGATTGGTGGTCCGAGCGGCGAACATCACGGACTGTCGCTCACCATGGTGGCCGACCTGTTGCGGAGCAAAGGTTGGAACGTTTCCGACATCGGCACGAACGTGCCGGCGGAATCGTTTGCTACTGCGGTGAAGGGTGTCGATCAGCTGCGTGCGGTGTGCGTCGGTGTGACCCTTTCCCAGTCGCTGCCCGCCGCTCGCGATGTGATTCGTGAAGTTCGAAAGGTGCTGCCGGACGGGGTGGCGGTGTATCTCGGTGGTGCAGGTGTCGACTCCGACGAGACCGCCAAGCAACTCGGTGCCGACGTGTGGGCACGAGATCCCCGATCGCTTATCGCTTTGTTGTCTGCGTAACTTGGCTAGCGTCGGTCGTCGTGGCAGCCCCCAAACACACACCCATCGACCCCACTGATCGTCCGCGCGCGTACAGTTCGCCGGATTTCGTTCCGGGCGCGTGGAACAACACCCGCAAGGCCTCCATCACCGGTCGTCAGCCCCGCGCCGAACGCCTCGGGCATCCGGGACCCGATCAGGGGTACGTGTTGTCGCTGGCCGAACGGATGCGTCCACGCATCAAGGTGACGACGGGCGAGAGTGTCGAGGATGCAATCCAGGGATGTATCGGAATTGCGCTTCGTCGTGCATCACACTTCGGACGCGCGCCGGTGATCCATGATCTCGACATTGCGCTCACGATGTGGGGATATTTTCTCGATACTCCGCCAGCAGATCTCGTGGCAACTCGGTCGCGCGTCTTTGCTGGTGTGGGCAACGTGGTGCATCACTACGTGGAAGCCCGCGAAATCGTCGACATGGTGCCGCAGTCGACCATCATCATGACACCGGAGACGGTTCGCAAGTCGATGCCGAACTCGTGGCGGGCGCTCACCGGCGCCAATCATTAGTCGACGGCGAACTTCTTCAGTCGACGGCGAACTTCTTCAAGTCGTCGAGTCGTACGAACTCCAACGTGAGAGCGTGTGTGGACCGCAGTCGCACCTTTGGTGCCTTGCCCGCTTCGAACGCTTCCTGCCATCGTGATGCACACAAGCACCATTGATCACCGGCTTTGAGACCCGGAAATCCGTAGTGAGGCATGGGTGTGGAAAGGTCGTTGCCCGCGGCCTTGGAGAACGCAAGGAACTCATCGGTCATGATGGCGCACACCGTGTGCACGCCGGTGTCGTCGCCACCCGTTTCGCAACAGCCATTCCGGTACCACCCGGTGAGTGGATCGCTACTGCATGGCTCCAGCGGGTCGCCGAGCACGTTGGGTTGTGCGGTCATGACACGTTGATGCCGACGACCGAGCCGATCGCGTACGTGACACCCACGGCCAACAACAGAATCGCCACTTGTCGAATCCCACCAAATACCACGGGACGTTCGGACTGCCGGGCGATGGTGCCGCCCGCGAGCGCAGCAGTTACGACACCGATGGCGATCGACGCAATACGGGCACCGTTGCCGCCATCGACCATCCACGGCACTACTGGAAGCAGTGCGCCGATCAGGAAACTCACCAGCGACGTGACGGCGACGCCCACCGGGTTGGGGAGATGGGCGGGGTCGAGACCGAACTCTTCTCGCGCATGCACCATGACGGCACGCTCGGGGTCGCGCATCACTTCGGCTGCCGAAGCCGCAGCTTGGGCCGGCGACATGCCGTGGGAACGGTAAATCCCCGCAAGCTCGGAAGTTTCGGCAGAGGCATTGTGCTTCAGCTCCCGCAATTCAAGGGCCATCTCGCGCTGCACCAAGTCGTTTTGTGCCTTCACTGAAACCCACTCGCCAGCCGCCATGCTGACGGCGCCGGCGACTGCCGACGCAACACCGGCGAGTCGTACGACGTCGCTGCCCACGCCACTTGCGGCAAAGCCGATGATGAGCGAGACGTTGGTGACGAGACCGTCGCTCAGCCCGAAGACACCGGCGCGAGCCGTGCCGCCGGCAAGTGCGCGATGGTCGGGGTGATCGATATGTTCGGCGCGTGGAGTTGCAGTCACGTCTCCAACCTACTTGCGGCGGTTAGTGTCACACGTCGTGTCAAACGTGGTGCAAGGCACTCCCCGCTACCGATTCGCACCGTCGCCGACCGGTTTCTTCCATGTAGGTGGTGCGCGCACTGCGCTGTACAACTGGATTTTGGCGTTGCAGAGCAACGGTGTCTTCGTTCTGCGAATCGAAGATACCGACGAATCACGCAACGAACCGCAATGGACGCAGGGAATCATCGATGCATTGGCGTGGATCGGTATCGACGGCAACGACCCACACTTTGAAGGTCCGTACTTCCAGTCGGCCAACGCACCGGCCCATGTTGCCGCCGCCCACAAGCTGTACGAATCAGGACGGGCGTACTACTGCGATCTCACTTCCGAGCAAATCCAGGAACGCGCCAAGGCATCCGGCAAGCCGGGATACGACGGGTTCTCTCGCGACCGCAAGTTGGAGCCCGGTCCGGGCCGCGTGTTGCGCTTTCGGGTGCCCGAAGGTGTCACCGTGGTACACGACGAGGTGCGCGGTCGGGTGGAGTTCGACAATGCGACGCTCGAAGACTTCGTGCTGTTGCGTGGAAATGGCTCGCCGATCTTCAACCTTGCCAACGTCGTCGACGACATCACCATGAACATCACCCATGTTGTGCGCGCCGAGGAACATCTCCCCAACACGCCAAAGCAGCAAATGTTGTGGGAAGCACTTGCAGGCCGGGTTCCCGTGTGGGCGCACGTACCCGTGCTGGTGAACGAACAACGAAAGAAGCTCTCCAAGCGACGCGACAAAGTGGCGCTCGAGCAATACCGCGACGAGGGCGTGTTGCCCGATGCGATGGTGAACTACTTGATGACGCTCGGATGGGCACCTCCGGGCGACGTGGAGATCGTCGACTTTGCCACCATCGTGCGTGAGTTCAAATTGTCGGCGGTGAATCACTCGTCGGCATTCTTCGACATCAAGAAACTCAATTCCTTCAATGGCGACTACATCCGTAAGTTGAGCCCCGACCAGTTCGTTGCCGCATGCGAGCCGTGGTTGTCGGGCGGTTGGCCAGAGGAGCGGTTCGATCGATCCGTGTTCCTGCGCATCGCCCCGCACGTGCAAACGCGAGTGGCATTGTTGTCCGAAGTGCCGTCGATGATCGATTTCTTGTTCCTGGCCGAAGCGCCGATCGACGAAGCGGCGTTCGGCAAGGCGTTCGGTACCGAGTGGGCCGTACCGACCTTGCGTGCGATTCGTGATCGAATTTCGACAGGCGAGTGGAGCGCAGACTCGTTGAAGTCGGCAGTGGAGGCGGTTGGCGCCGAGCACGACGTCAAGCTCGGCAAGTTGCAGGCACCGCTGCGTGTGGCAACCACGGGCCGAAGTGTCGGACCACCGTTGTTCGAGTCGCTCGAAGTGCTCGGTCGCGAAGAAACACTTCGTCGGATCGATGCCGCGCTCACCCGCGCTGGTTGACGGCGTGTCGTCGAACCTGCCGCGTCGCATCACGTTCGTGTCGCTCGGGGTGGTGGGATCGCTGCTGCTGTATTTCTTGGTGTCGCTCGTGCAGGTGTGGAATACCGGCCGTGACGATTCGTTCCTGCGGTCCCGGCGCACGGTGGATGCAATCGTGGTGCTCGGTGCCGCGCAATACGACGGTCGACCCTCGCCACAACTACGGGCGCGGTTGGATCATGTGGTGAGGCTTTGGAACGTGCCGGTTGCCCCCTTGGTGGTGGTCACTGGCGGCAAGCAAATTGGTGATCGGTTTACGGAAGCCGAAGCCAGCCGCGACTATCTGGTGTCGAAAGGTGTTCCGGTGGAAGTCATCGTGATCGAGTCGCGAGGTACGTCGACTTATCAGTCCCTCGAGGCCGTGCGTGACGAGGCACGCCTGAATCAATGGAACGACGTGGTGTTGGTGAGCGACCCATACCACTTGAAACGTGCGCAACTGGTGGCCAGCGAGCTGGGAATGGCCGCCGAGGTTTCTGCCACCCGGGATGGAGTGGTCAGCGGTTCCAGTGCATTGCGGCGCAACGTTCGCGAAGCGCTCGGCATCATGGTGGGTCGCATCACGGGGTTTCGGCAACTTGAGTCGTGGCTACAATGAACGACGCAACACTCTGGGGAGTGGTGTAACTGGCAACACAGCAGATTCTGGATCTGTTATTCAGGGTTCGATTCCTTGCTCCCCAACGAGAGCGATAGCGTGATGAGCCGTTCAGGCTCCCATCGTCTAGCGGCCTAGGACACAGCCCTCTCAAGGCTGCGGCACGGGTTCAAATCCCGTTGGGAGTGCCACATCGTCGCCCGACGCACGCGCCGTTCCGAATTGCCGGTCAGCTCAGGAGGTCGGGTAGCCCGATCAAACACTCGTAGTCGGTCACATCGTTGTACAGGAACGACGACAGGCGCACACCGGTGACGCCGCCGGGGCTCGTGACGGCAATCTCCGCGCGGAGTCGTGTGCGAGCAGTGACGATCGCTGCGTCCTCTTGTGCGACGGTGAAGTGGCGTCGTCCGGGAAACGGCACGATGCGCAAATAGGGTGCCCGCAACTCCGGATGCGTGGGTAATTCCACGCCCCATGCATCGGCGAGCATGTCGGCAGCGGCACCCACCACGTTGCGACAATGCGTATCGCGATCGCTCCACGACCAGCGCGCCAAAAACTCGAGTGCCGCCGGCGTTGCGAGGTATGCGGAGAGGTCCGCGGTGCCCTGGGAGTCGAACGAAAGCGGAAACCCGCGCTCCGCATTCCAGCTTTCGGCGAGAGGCTCGAGAGCGTTCGCGGCACGATCCGACACCGCAACCAACGCCGCAGACGGGCGGGGAGCCGCCACCCATTTGTGGAAGTTGCTGACCCACGCATCGATACCGGCGGGAATCGGTGGCACGATCTGGCCTGCGACGTGCGCGGCGTCCACCACGATGAAGCAATCGGGCCTCACCCGGCGCACCGCACGTGCGATGTCGGCAATCGGGTTCAACTGTGCACTGGTCGCAACGATGTGGTCGATGACGAGGACGTCGGTATCGCGGAGTTGGTCGACGACTTCTGCGACGCATGTCGATGGTGTTGCTTGTGTCGGGGGCAGCGACGGGAGTTCGCGAATCATCGCATCGGCTCGACGAACGAGTGACCGCAGACCGAGCACCACGCCGCCGTAGTTCGACGACATCGTCGTCACGTTCGTGCCGCGTCGCACCACGGAGGCGGCCGCGGCAATCACGCCTTGTGAGGCATTGGGCACGAACGCGAGCCGTTCTTCGACGGTGCCAAGTTCGTGGGCACAACGCGCGCGAGCGTCGCGCAACATTGCCGGAAGGTTCGATCGGAAAAAGAGGTTCGGATTGTGTTCCATCTGCTCGCGGATCACGTGCTGAGCAGCGGTTACTTCACGAGGGACGGCTCCGAACGAGCCGTGATTCAGGCAGCGAACCGAGGAGTCAAAACTCCACTCGGTGAACGGTGCGAGGGCCAGAGAAGTACCCTCGCGCCGACGGGACGCTGCGATTGCTCGCGAACGTCACCGTCGGCGACGAAGAAAGAGCGTGGTTAGCGCTTCTTCTTTGCGGGCTTCTTCGCTGGGGCCGGAGCCTTGCGCGCTGAGTTGAGTTTTGGAGCAGCAACTGCACCAAGCGCGACGTCCTTGAAGCCCTTCAGCGCGGTGATCTTGGCAACTGTCTTTGCCTTGATCTGGATCTGCTCACCCGTTGCTGGGTTGCGACCGATACGTGCTGGGCGCTTCTTCTTGAAGAACTTGGCGAAGCCCGAGATATTGACGATCTCACCCTTGGCCACATTGGCCAGGATGACATCGACAGTTCCCTCGATGACGGCTTTCGCCACTTTCCTCTCGACGTCTGCGTGGATTGCTACTGCGTTGATTAGTTCGTTTTTCTTCATAGACGCCCACCCTATTACACGGGTGGTGGATAGTCGGGTGATGCCGGTACGTTGCCGGCAGGCCTTAGAACCGAACTCGGCAGACGCGGGGGCCGTGTACCTGACCGCCCGCCCAGGTGACTGAGGCGGGGTCGACGAGGGAGAACTCGGGAATGCGTTCCAGCCACACCTGGAGTGCCACTCGCAGTTCCAATCGGGCAAGGTTGGAACCTGCACATCGGTGGATGCCGGAACCGAACGCCACATGGCGGTTGTGCTCGCGGTCCAGGATCACCTCGTTGGGCTGCTCGAACTGTCGGGGGTCGCGATTTGCGGCGGGAAACGACATCAAGATTCGGTCGCCAGCCTTCATCGGGCATCCCTGAAACTCCGTGTCGCGGTCAACGATTCGGGCCATGGTCACCGGCGAGTAGGCCCGCAGGAGCTCCTCAATGGCGGTGGGCCACAGATCCGGATTCTGGCGCAGTTGTGTGCGGTGTTCGGGGTGTTGGGCAAGGTGCCAGAGGGACGAGCCAATGGCACTCCACGTGGTGTCGATTCCGGCCACCAACATGAGGTTGCACACACCCAGCACGTATTGATCGGTGACCGGGTACTTGTCTCCCGAATTCAGCAGGTCGGTGATGAGGTCGTCCTCGCGAGGGTTCTTCCTGCGATCATCCAGCTGTTGGCGGAAGAAATTCAGAATCTTGAGTCGGCTTTCGAGGCGCACTTTGGGATCGGTGAGGCCTACTTCCAGCACGCCGCGAACCCAGCCAGTGAACTCGTCTGCCATCTCCGTGGGCACACCGAGCATGGTGGCAATGACGCGCACAGGAATCTGTTGGGCGTAATCCGTGCCGGCGTCGGCTTCGCCCTTGTCGACGAACGTGTCGATGAGTTGATTGCACAAATCCCGCGTGCCCTGTTCGTACTTTGCCACTGACTGTGGGGCGAACACGGGGAGGATGAGTCGGCGGTGCCAGTGGTGGTCTGGTGGATCACTCGTGATCGGCGGTGCCGCCACTCCGGCATACGGTCCTTCGGCTTGCGCCGCGGCTCGCGGCACCACGATGATGTCGCGCGAGGTGAATATCTCGTGTTCCTGTGCGATGGCGACGACGTCCTCGTATCGCGTGGGGAACCAGGAGCCGCCCCAGCGATTGCTGTGGGCAATCGGGCACTTGGACTCTCGAATCTCGCTCATCGTGGGGTACGGATCGCGGACGAACTCGGGATCGAAGATGTTGTAGTCCGTGGTTGGGTCGTTGACGGGGCCCGAGTTTTCTTCCAGCGTGGTCATGGTTACTCCTCGATGATGATTGCGTCTTCGGGGCAGTTGGCTTGTGCGCGTCGTGCTTTGGCGTGGAGTTCCGTCGGGAGATCTCCGTCGATCAACACCGTGGCGTGACCGAGTTCGTCACTGCCGAAAATCTCGGGAGCGGCGATGGAACACATTTGCTGGCCCTGGCAGGAATCGGCATCAACCTTTACGCGCATGTCCCGAGGTTACTGGCAGCGTCGTGCGCCGGCTCAGTCGTGGGATTAGTCGAGGGCCGTGGTGGTGAATGCTTTCCACGGTGCTGCGGCCTCGAGTTGTGATGCCACACGCAACAGCAGATCATCACGCCCGTACGCTGCAACGAGTTGTACGCCGATGGGGAGTCCCGTGGCGGTGCGGGCGAGCGGCAGGCTGATGGCAGGTTGGCCCGACATGTTGAACTGCGACGTGAAACGCACCCATTGACCCGCAAGTTTCGATGGCTTGAGTGGGTCGTTGGGGTCGTTGGTGAACGAACCGACGGGGAAGGGGATGCGTGCCAGCGTCGGGGTGAGCAGCAGGTCGTACCCGTCATGCCACCACTGAGCAAGTGCCCGACGGAACATCGCGGATGCAGCAACCGATTTCGCGTAGTCGACTGCAGATGACCTGGCTGCATATTCGGCTTGCGCCCAGTTCACGGCTTCGATGTCCTCACTCGTGGCCGGGCGACCGAGCAACGCAGAGAGCGAATCGCGACTGACTGCCTGCACGGTGGCCCACATCGCGCCGAATCGCGGTGGGAACGACGCGTCGGCCAACGCCGACGGGTACGACTCGTCGACGTGGTGTCCGAGTGATTCGAGCAACGTTGCAGTGGCACGTACGGCGTCGCGGCATTCCGTATCGACGTGCATGCCGAGTGGGTCGTGGTCCAACAAGCCGATTCGGAGTGAACCTGCATCTGCGCCGATCTCTTGAATGAACGGGCGCGAGGGCGGTGGCGCGACGACGCCATCGCCGATTCCCGATCCGTGCACTGCGTCCAACATTGCCGCCGTGTCGGCAACGGTGTGCGTCACGGCGAAATGCACGCTGAAACCGGCCTCGTCGCCGAGCGGTGCGAGCGACACGCGTCCACGACTTGGTTTCAAGCCAACGAGACCGTTGCACGAGGCAGGAATGCGAATGCTGCCGCCACCATCACTCGCATGAGCCACCGACACGATGCCCGCGGCAACTGCCGCACCAGCGCCGCCGCTGGAACCCCCGCAGGTGCGCGACAGGTCGTGTGGGTTGCGAGTCGGTCCCCAGGCTTCGGGTTCGGTCACGGGCAGGCTGCCCCACTCACAGCTGTTGGTTCGACCAAATGGAATCAGTCCGGCTGCAACGAAGCGTGCGGCCAGTTCCGAAGTCTCTTGTGGGACATAGTTCAGCGCTTTGACGGCTTTGTTGCCTTGCGAGAGTCGTTGACCGGCGTACAAGAGTCCGAGATCCTTGAACAGCGTCGGGACGCCGTGAAACGGCGCGTCGCTCTGCATCCCGTCGGCCTTCTTTGCGAGTTCGCGTGCATGTTCCAGCCACACGATGTTGACCGCATTGATGTGCGGGTTGTATTCGTTGTAGCGCTCGATCGTTGCTTCCAGCAGTTCGGAGGGTGACGCTTTCTTTTCGCGTACCAGGCGTGCTTGTTCGATGGCGGACATGAAACGTGTTTCGCGAGCGAGCGATGACAAGGTCACGTCTCACTAACCTAATGAGACAGTGGCGTCGCAACATTCATCGGGACGGGCGTCGGTACTTCAGATTCTGCGGGCCCCATCCGTTGGTGCGTACATCGGCGCCAACGTGTTGCTGTACGTCGGGCTCTCCCTGCAGGTCACCACGTTGGCCAAACAGGTCTACGACATCACGCGCCGCGAGCTGGACCTGGGATTCCTCGGATTGGCGGAGTTCCTGCCGATTGCACTGTTGGTCTTCGTCACCGGCACCGTCGCCGATCGATTCAACCGCAAACGGATTTCGCAGATGGCGATGTGCGGCGAGTTGGCTTCTGCGCTGCTGCTGATGTGGTACGCGTCCACGGAGCCAACAGGAGTGTTCCCGATATTCCTGATCGCGATCCTGTACGGAGCTTCGCGGGCGTTTCTGGCACCAAGCATGCGACCGATTGCTGCATCGATCGCACCGGAGGGTCGACTGCCACAGATGATTGCGTTGTACTCCACCGTGTGGACATCGGCCGGAATCGTCGGACCGGCAATGTCGGGGTTCTTGTATTCGATCTCACCCGTCGTTGCGTACGGAGTGGGCTCGGCATTGATCACCGCTGCGATTCTCTCCTTTTCCGGCGTGCGAGTGCCTGCAACTCAAAACGGAGCTGCGGGCAACGAACGACCGACGCTGAGGTCCGCGGTGGAAGGACTTCGCTACATTCGGCGCACGCCGATCCTTTTTGCGGCGATAGCCCTCGATCTGTTTGCCGTGTTGTTCGGCGGAGCAGTCGCGTTGTTGCCGGTGATCGCCGAGGAACGCCTCGGCGTGGGCAACATCGCTTACGGATGGTTGCGCGCGTCAGCGGGTATCGGTGCGGGTGCAGTTGCATTGGTCCTGGCGATTCGACCTCTTCGTCGTTACGTCGGACGTTGGCTGTTGGTGGCCGTTGCCGTATTCGGCGTCGGCACCATCGTGCTGGGACTGACTCGCAACTACTGGATTGCATTCTTTGCGGTGATGGTGCTGCACGGAGCCGACATGGTGAGCGTGTTCGTGCGCGGCTCGATCGTTCCACTCGTTACGCCCGACGACAAACGTGGTCGAGTTTCTGCCGTGGAGAACGTATTCATTGGTGCAACGAACGAACTCGGCGCATTCGAGTCGGGGGTGGCAGCGCAGGCAGTCGGCGTGCCCGCAACGGTGGTGGGTGGTGGTGTCCTCACCCTCGGCGTCGTGGGCGTATGGTGGTTCAAGTTCAAGGAGATGCGCAATGTCGATCGTTTCGAGGACTTGAAGCCGACATGAACCGAGCCTCTGCCTGCACCCTGCGAATCGTGGGTGCAATCTTTGCCGCGGCGGTCGCTGTTACGTCGTTGAGTGCGTGTGGTGAGTCGGACGCAACGGGCGAGTCGGGAGTGCTCGAGGGTGTCGGTCGCTTGCCGGGTTACGACTTCTGGGCACCCGTCACGTTGCCCGATGGAGTCGAACTGCAGCTTCCGCTGCCCGAGGGTGGACCGGTAGGGGGACGAGTAACCGGCAATCGCGTGTTGTTGGTGGGTGATTCGATCTTTGCGTCCACCGCCAAGCGTTACGGCAACGAGATGTGCGACACGCTCGAGCCGCTCGGCTGGCAAGTTGCGGTGGAGGCCGAACCGGGACGTTTTGCGGAATTCGGCACGCGCGTGCTGCAGGCGCGTATCGACGCAGTGTGGGACGTGGTGGTCATTTACCTCGGCACCAACTACGAAGGCAACGAGCAGTTGCTTCGTGGGGAACTCGAGGAGATGTTCTCCATCACCAAAGGGGTGGAAACCATCGTGCTCACCACCGGGGTGTTTCGTGACGCGCAGAAAGTCGTGAATGCCGCAATCAAGGAAGTGGCCAACGAGTTCGACCATGTGCATGTGCTGGATTGGGCGAGTGTCGCCCGAGTGAAGGGCATCACCGGCAAGGACGGGATTCATCTCTCCGATGCGGGTCGCGCAGCGTTGGCACAAACGATTGGTCGGGCGTTGGATTATGCGCCGTTTCGAGAACCCGAGTGCCTCGATTCGCGGTTCCGTGACGACACTGCAATCAATGCCGACGATCCGGCTGCAGCAGGCGATCCGGCTGCACCAGGCGAGCCGGCCACTAATTCGAGTTCGGTGGAGACGACAGTTCCTTGAGGGCGCGTCGCCGCGCCGCACGTTCCTTTGCTTGCGCCGTGGTGATCTCGCGATGATGCGCGCGACAGAGCACCTCCAGCCCGCCGAGCCCGTTCTGGTCGGGGCTCAAGTGGTGGTGGCAGCCCGGACCGTACCCGCGCCCGTCGCGCGCGGTGCGATGGTTGACTTCGCAGTCGCGTCGTTCGGCGACGCATCCTTGTCGTTCGCAGAAGTACTTTGCTCGACGCTTGGCGGCTGATCGCGCAAAACGCCAGATGTGGTTGCGTTGATACGCGCGGGCACATGCGTTGCCGCACCACGTGCGTCGACGGGCCGCTTCGATTGCGGTGTTGCACCATTGGCAACGGCCGGGTTCGCCCTGCCATGCCGAGAGTGAGCAACTGATTCGCTCAAGCTCGAGTGGCGAGTGCTCGCCTGGCGCTCGCATCACCGTCGCGCGGCGACGGGACTTACGGGCGGAGGTTGACCGGCGTCGCGCGCGTCGCATTGACCATGTCGAAGAAGTCGTTGCCCTTGTCGTCGATCACGATGAATGCGGGAAAGTCGCGTACTTCGATCTTCCACACTGCTTCCATGCCGAGATCGGAATACTCGAGCACGTCCACTTTGGTGATGCAATCTTGTGCCAAGCGAGCCGCGGGGCCGCCGATGGATCCGAGATAAAAGCCGCCGAACTCTTTGCATGCATCAGTGACCTGGCGTGACCGGTTTCCTTTGGCGAGCATCACGAAACTTGCGCCGGCCTTCTGGAACTCTGCGACGTAGGAATCCATGCGACCCGCGGTGGTGGGCCCGAACGCACCCGACGCGTATCCCTCGGGGGTCTTTGCCGGACCGGCGTAATACACGCAGTGATCCTTGAAGTAATCGGGGAGCGTTCCCGTGGATTCGAGGCGTTCCTTCAACTTGGCGTGCGCAATGTCGCGTGCCACCACCATCGGCCCCGTCAGCATCACGCGAGTCTTCACCGGGTACTTGGACAGCTCCTTGCGAATGTCGGCCATCGGACGGTGAAGATCGATGTTCACGACATGGTCACTCAGATCGTCGTGGGTGACTTCGGGCAGGAATCGTGCAGGGTCGGTTTCCAATTGTTCGAGGAACACGCCGTCGCGGGTGATCTTGCCGAGAGCTTGTCGATCGGCGCTGCAGGACACCGCCATGGCAACCGGGCAACTTGCGCCGTGTCGAGGCAGGCGAATGACCCGGACGTCGTGGCAGAAATACTTGCCACCGAACTGGGCGCCGATGCCGGTCTGTTGCGCAAGTTGCAACACCTTGCGCTCGAGGTCCAAGTCACGGAAACCGTGTCCGGCCGCACTGCCCGACGTGGGGAGCGAGTCGAGGTACCGAGTGCTGGCCAACTTGGCCACCTCTACTGCGTATTCGGCAGAAGTGCCACCGACGACGACTGCGAGGTGGTACGGCGGACACGCTGCGGTACCGAGTGTCTTCATCTTTTCGAACAACCAGGGCAGCAGGGTTTTTTCGTTGAGCAGCGCCTTGGTCTCTTGAAACAGGTAACTCTTGTTCGCAGAACCTCCGCCCTTGGCGATGAACAGGAACTTGTATTCGTCGCCGTCCACTGCAGAGATTTTGATTTCTGCGGGCAGGTTGGTGCAGGTGTTGACTTCTTCGTACATCGACAGCGGTGCAAGTTGGCTGTAGCGAAGGTTGCTGGTGAGATACGTGTCGTAGATGCCGCGCGAGATTGCGGCATCGTCGCCACCGCTGGTCATGACGAACTGGCCCTTCTTGGCCTTCACGATTGCCGTGCCGGTGTCTTGGCACATCGGCAACACACCGCCAGCCGCGATGGATGCGTTCTTCAGGAGGTCGAGAGCAACGAACCGATCGTTGTCGCTGGCTTCGGGATCGCTCAGGATGTTGGCGAGTTGTTGCAGATGACCCGTGCGCAGGAAATGGGCGATGTCCCGCATCGCTTCGGCAGTGAGTCGCACGATCGCGCTCGCGTCGACTCGCAGGAATTCTCCGAGCGACGTCTTCTCCACCGAAACACCTTCACGGGTGACGAGCCGGTACTCCGTGGTATCGGGCCCGAGCGGCAGGAGATCGACGTGGGAAAAGGGCTCGGGTGCAGACATCACACCAACGCCGGAGTGCCGGCAAATGCACCCGGGTCGCCAGGTGCAGGTATGAGCGGCTTGCTCCACGACACGGTGCGCGCAACTTCGTCGGTGACGGCGCGCCACTCGAGCGGATTCCAGCCTTCGGCTTTTGCGGTCACGTTGCCGTCGATGCGCAAGAACGTGAACGCCGGCAACCGCGTGAGACCGAGTTGCTTGACGAAGGTTCGATCGGGATCGCAGAACACGAGCGCTTCGTTGACGAGCGGTCCGAGGAACGTGCGCGCGTCATCCGCGCCGGCGGTGACCACGTAGTTGGTTCGCACGCTCGAGCCGGCGAACTGCGCGAGGATGCGTCGCGCAGTTTGTAGCACCCAGGCGCTCTCGTTGGTGTAGGGGTCGATGACCACCGACAACAGGTGGAACGTGGTGAGCCATTCATGGAGTGGGCGCGAAGGCCCGTCGAGTGGCTGCAACTCCGTGTCGGGAGACGGCGTAATCACATCTGTGACGGTAGCAAGTCGCAACTACAGTTTTCGTAATGCACCCCATCGAGCGTTTGCGATATGTGGCACGCGCCGATGGTGCGGGACCTGGTGTATTGGTGCGTGAAACCGCGTTGGCGCTCTGCGACATGGACATGGATCCGCAGTCACTCGTGCTGGCGTGCAGGCGCATCGTGGAGCGCCATCCTTCGATGGCGCAGCTGTGGTGGTTGTGCGCCAACGTGCTTGCTGCAGCCGAGCCGTTCTCGCGCGCCCGCGCATTGGCTCTCGTCGTGGAGCGCGAAGATACGCCCGGGCATCTGGACGATGAAATTGCCGATGATTCGCGAGTGGTGATCGTCGGATGGCCGTTCAACACGGTGAAGTGTCTGGCTCAGCGCGGTGATGCGCTCATGCTCGTGGTTGACAGCCATGGCGAGGGCGAAGCACTCGTCGACCGACTGCACGATGCCGAGATTGCGGCCGAACTCGTTCCGTTCGAGTATCTCGCCGGTGCAATTGCAAGCGCGGATGCCGTGATCGTCGAGGCCCTTGCCTGTGGCCCCGATGCAGTGTTGGCGGTGGGAGGCTCGCGAACCGTCGTCGACACCGCAAGAGCACACGGCAAACACGTGTGGTTGGTCGCCGGTGTCGGCACACGACTGCCCAAGGTGTTGTGGGATGGCATGCTCGCGGGATTGGAAGTTGAAGGCGATTGGCGTGTGGGTCTCGACGTGATTCCTGCATCGTCATTTGCCAAGGTGGTCGGTCCACACGGTGTCAGCGACGACGTGCCGGGGAATCTCCAGCCGGAATGTCCACCTACAACCGAACTGCTTCGCCGCAGCGTCATCTAGCCTGCAAGACATGTCTCCACGCTCGCGCGACCTGCCCCGCCGTTCCTGTTTGTCGATTCCCGGATCGTCGGAAAAGATGATGGGCAAAGGTCCGGGCATACCTGCCGACATGGTGTTCTTGGATCTGGAAGATGCAGTCGCACCCAAGGAGAAGGAAGCCTCGCGTGCGAGAGTCGCGCAGGCAATCTCCTCGCAGGACTGGGGCGACAAGGTGCTCTGCGTTCGCGTCAACGACTGGAGTACCAAATGGACCGCCTACGACATCATCGAAGTCGTGGGGGGTGCGGGCAAACGGCTCGATGAGATCATGCTCCCCAAGGTGGAGTCGGCAGCCCAGATCGTCGCCACCGACATGTTGTTGCGACAGGTCGAGATCGCCAACGGATTGCCCGTTGGTCACATCGGCATCGAAGCACAGATCGAAACTGCACGCGGACTCATCAACGTGGAAGAGATTTGTGCAGCCAGCCCGCGATTGGAGACCATCATCTTTGGTCCTGCCGACTTCGCTGCAAGCATGGAAATGCCCGTGCTGACGGGTGGCGTGCAGATTCCCGAGTATCCCGGCGACCATTTCCATTACGTGTTCAACAAGATCCTCATGGCGGGCCGCGCCAATGGATTGCAGGTGATCGACGGACCATACCTCTACATTCGTGACGCCGAGGGCTTCCGCAACTACTGCAATCGCACGCGCACCCTCGGCTACGACGGCAAGTGGGCATTGCATCCGGATCAGGTGGCGATTCTCAACGAAGTGTTTTCGCCGACACAGGAGCAATTCGATCGTGCGTGCGCAATTCTCGACGCGTACCAAACCGCCACCGAAGGCGAAGGCAAAGGTGCCGTGATGTTCGGTGATGAGATGATCGACGAAGCCAGCCGCAAGATGGCGCTCAAGTTCATTTCTCGCGGCACCCGCGCCGGCTTGACACGCTCGAAGTAAACGTCGCGAGATGACGACCACGAGTCGCCCGGCGACGGCACGGAACTAGGCATCGCACCGTGGCAAAACGTTTCGACGGCGTGTTGTTCGACGCTGGCGGCATTTTCGTCATTCCCGATCCCGTGGCAACGGCGATTGCCATCTCGCCGTTCGGTGGATCCGTCGACACGAACGTGCTGGTGCGTTGCCATTACGCCGGAATGGAGGCGCTGGATGCGGTTGCAAGCAAGCGCACCGATTCGTCGATCGACACGATTACGTGGGACATCTATCGACATGCGTACGTGCGCGCGGCAGGTGTTGCCGATGTCGATGTAGAACCGGCGGCTCGTGCAATGCGTCGACTGTTTTCCCCCTACTACTGGAGATTCCCGATGTTGGAGTCGGTGGCTGCACTCGGCCAGCTGCACTACCGCAAGGTGCCCATCGGTGTGGTGTCGAATGCCAGCGGACAGATCGAGGCAACGCTCGACAACTTGTGCATCTGCCAAGTGGGGCCCGGTGCAGGGGTGCCCGTGAGCATCGTGACCGACTCACACGTGATCGGGTATGCCAAGCCCGATCCGCGGATTTTTTCCGACGCCATTGCTGCTCTTGGTTTGCCTCCCGAACGCATCGCGTACGTGGGGGATTCCTACGTGAACGACGTCGGCGGTGCTCGCGCTGCAGGGTTGGTGCCGCTGTTGTACGACCCGTTCGATGACCACGCCGCCTACGACTGCGAGCGCCTCGGCTCACTGCACGAGTTGTTGGAGTTCGTCGCCTAACGCCGCAGGGCGCTCGCGACCTAGCCCTGAACCGACTCGACCAAGCGGCGCGCAATCACCTTCAGACACAAGGTTTCGTCGGCGCCCTCGAAGATGGAGAGTACGCGCGCATCCACGTAGAGACGACTCACGGGGTACTCCTCGGCGTAGCCGTAGCCACCGTGAATCTGCATGGCCTCGCGCGTCACCCACTCGGCTGCCTTGCATACGTAGGCCTTCACCATGCTGGCTTCCATGGCTCCTTCACCTTTGCCCATCATCTTGGCCACTGCGTAACTGAACTGACGCGAGGCCTGGATCACCACCGCCATGCGTCCGAGCTTCACCTGGGTCAGTTCGTAGTCGATGATGTTCTTGCCGAACACGTTGCGGTTGTTCGCATAATCGAGTGCTGCCTCGTAGGCGGCTTGCATCAAGCCCACTGCACGCGCCGCTGTTTGCAGTCGGCCGTTTTCGAAACCCTCCATCTGGAAGTAGAAGCCCTTGCCGAGTCCGTCGGATTCACCGATCAAGTGGTCGGCGGGCACGAACCAGTTTTCGATTGCGATCTCGTACGAGTGCATACCGCGATATCCGATGGTGTCGATCGGACGGCCTTCCATTTTGCCGCCGCCCTCCTGTTGGAAAACGAATCCATGTGCCTCGCCAAGTGGCTTGGGCACGATGAAGAGACTCAGTCCGCGGTGCGACTTGGAGCGGTCGGGATCGGTTCGCGCCAGCAGCATCAATACGTTGGCGCGAGCCGCGAACGTGCACCATGTCTTTACGCCGTTGATGACGTAGCCGTCGACTCCGTCGCGCTGCGCTGCAGTCGCGGTGGTCTTGAGTGATGCAACGTCGCTCCCGTAGTCGGGCTCGGTAACGGCAACAGCAGCCATCACCTCTGCAGTGGCAAGCTTGGGCAACCAGTAGTGCTTCTGGGCCTCGGTTCCACCCTTCACCAGAGCGCGCGTGAGAATTTCGGGGCGCGTAATCAGCGAGCCGCCGATTCCGAGCGATGCACGCGACAGTTCTTCGGTTGCAACGCAACTGGCCATGTACTCGCCTTCGCCACCTTCACTGAACCCACCGAACTCCGACGGAATGGAAAGACCGAATGCCCCGATATCGGCGAGACCGCTGATGATTTCCTCCGGTACGTCGGCATTTTCGCGATGTACGTGTTCGGCGTGCCGTCCGATGACCTTCTTGCCGAAACTACGGAAGGTGTCCTGCACCATCTCGTAGTCGCTGTCGAGATGACGTGGGCCGGTGCTCGCAGCGAGCGAAGCCAGCAGTTGCGGCGCACGGTATGTGGCGACGAACGACTCGTGCGCGGACAGCTCGGAAATCTGTACGGACCACAGTTGTTCGCGGCCGATCAATCGGCTCGAGAGATCGTGCACCATGTCGGCGACGAAGGCGCACGTGATGGTTGCTTCGAGTTCACCCTTTGCGCCGTAGTCGATGAGCGAACGCGCAGTTTCGAGTGCAGCACTCGCGTGGGCCAGGTCGTAGGCGAGCGTTTGTTGTCGTTCTGGTCCGCCGGCTTCGGCCAATCGTTGAATGGCGCGTCGCAGAAGTGCGGCTACGCCTTCGACGATGGTGGCGGCAGTGGTGAGGTCTTTGGCGGAGTCGTGCACGAAATTCAACGGTAGTGAAGTGACTTTCGTTCTCCCTGTCCCAGCACGGAAATAGTGGCACGGGTGGCCGTGGCACACGCCACGGGCTCATTTACGCTGGGGTCATGCTGAAAGCACTGCGCTGGGTGCTTTTTGCCGTCGTGGTCTACTTCTTCATCCTGCCGTTGCTGCCGGCGTTCCGGAATGCCATCGGCGACCTCACGCGCATCGACCCGGTCCTGCTGGCCGTCGCGATCGGGCTGGAGTTCGTGGCGCTGTACTGCTACACACTGCTGACGCACGCAGCCCTGGGACCGGACGCCAATCGCCTGACTCGATTCGACTTGTTTCGTATCCAATTGAGCACCCGAGCGCTCGGCAGCATCCTGCCCGGTGGCAGTGCGGCGAGCAATGCGCTGGGATTCAGACTCATCACGAGCTCGGGAATCTCCAAGGCTGATGCCGGGTTTGCGTTGGCGACCGCAGGTATTGGGTCGGCGGTCATCCTCAACGTCTTGTTGTGGATTGGTTTGGTGGTGTCGATACCGCTACGCGGATCCAGCCCGGTGTACGGCACGGCCGCAGTTGCCGGCGCGGTGCTGATGGCCATCGTCGGGGCGGTGGTGTTCGGCATCGTGGACGACAAAGGTCGACTCCATCGCCTGGTGCGCTGGTTCTTCGACAAGCTCGGGCGAGACGGCGAGTCGGCGGCGAGTCTCATCGACCATCTGCGCGACCGCATTCGTGGGTTGTTGGCCGAGCGAGACGTGTTGCGACGAGTCATCATGTGGGGCACCGCCAACTGGTTGCTCGATCTCCTTGCACTGTGGCTGTTCCTCCGGGCATTCGGTGGAAGCGTGTCACCCGACGGGCTCTTGGTGGCGTTCGGTTTGGCAAACGTGTTGGCGTCGGTGCCAATCACACCGGGTGGTCTGGGCATCGTGGAGGGCATCTACATTCCGACGCTCGTGGGTTTTGGAGTCCCTGCGGCGACGGCAACCGTGACGGTGCTCACGTACCGCATTGCCCAGTACTGGTTGCCGATCATCGTCGGTGGTGTGAGTTACGCATCGCTGCGTATCGGCGCTGTGACACCCGTGCCCACACCGCAAAGCCGCTTGGGTCGACTGCAGTCGGCTGCGCGCGCAGGTTCCCAGGTAAGTGAGTCGAAGGCTCGATGGATCGAACGCAATGCTCCTCGTGATCGCACCGGCATGTTCGAAACACCGAAATACGAGGACACGGGAGAGCAACCCCAGCAGCCACGCGACGAAGATGGCCGCTCGTCGCGTGCGGGCGACGAGTGAACCTCTACTCTTGACTTCCATGACCACACACGAGCGTCCCTTTGGTCGACACCTCGAAGACTTCGTCGTCGGCGATATCTACAAACACTGGCCCGGTAAAACCATCACCGAAGCCGATGATCACTTGTTTTGCATGATCACCATGAATCATCACCCGTTGCACACCAACGACTGGTTTGCGTCGCGCAGTGTGCAGGGCCGCAACGTGGTGGTGGGCAACCTGGTGTATTCGTTGGTGCTGGGCATGAGCGTTCCCGACGTGAGCGGTGCGGCAATCGCCAATTTGGAAGTGGAGACGCTGCAGCACAAGCACCCCACGTTTCATGGCGACACGATCCATGCCGAGACTCGGGTGCTGGAAGTTGCAGAGTCCAAGTCCAAGCCGGATCGCGGCGTGGTGACGGTGGAGACCAAGGGCTTTAATCAAGACGGTAAAGAGGTCTGTTACTTCCGTCGTCGGGTGATGGTGTGGAAGCGGGCTGCAGCCCCGACCCGCGAACGTCCGTACGACGGTCGCGACGTCTGGTCGGAGTGAATCACTCGCTCTTCGTCGAAACGTTGCTGACGTGGGGGATGCCACGTCTGCGAGATTTGCCATGGCGCAATACCCGTGATCCATGGGCGGTGTTGGTCAGTGAGGTGATGGCACAGCAAACGCAGGTGTCGCGGGTGATTCCCAAGTACCTGGCGTTCATGCGCGAGTATCCGACGCCAACAGCATGTGCCGATGCGCCGCTTGCAAATCTGCTCACGTTGTGGAGCGGTCTCGGGTATCCGCGACGGTGCAAGAACTTGCACGACGCTGCACGCGCAATGGTGCAATCGCACCATGGAGAGGTTCCACGCAATCTCGACGAACTACTGGCGTTGCCCGGAGTCGGGCCATACACCGCTCGTGCCGTGTTGGCGTTCGCTGCGGCCCAGGACGTTGCAGTGGTCGATACCAATGTCGCTCGGGTATTGGCACGTGTCACGAATCAGCCGTTGACTGCGCGTGCCTCCCAGGATCTTGCCGATCATGTTTTGCCGCGCGGGCAGTCGTGGGAGTGGAATCAGGTGTTGATGGACTTCGGTGCGCAAGTGTGCACCGCACGTAGGCCGCAGTGCGGAGAGTGTCCGATTCGCACGCACTGCGCCTGGAATGTCGAATGCAGTGGCGAAACTCCTGCGGTTGGCATCGCGCATGCATCGAATGATCCGGCGCGCTCCAGTGCGCTCACCAGCAGACCACAAGCACGTTTCGAAGGATCGGATCGTCAGGCACGTGGATTGCTCATGAAAACCCTCGCAGAGCGAGGAGTGAAGCAGCAGGACGTCGCAAGAGTGATGAATCTCAACGGCGATACACGACGTGCCGGGAGGTTGTTGGAGTCGCTGGTGAACGACGGTCTCGTCGTGGTGCGCGACGGCTGGTGTCGCCTGCCGTAGTTCGTGGAGTGTCGCCCTGCGACGCCGCTCAGCCCGCGAGAAATTCGACGATGAGCTGGTTCACGCGAGTTGGCTGTTCAACCTGCACGAAGTGTCCGGCATTCGCCACGTACTCAAAGCGAACGTTCCCCGGCGCCGTTGCCTGGGCGGCTCTTGCAACCTCGACCCCGATGCATCCGCAGTTCTCGCCGTGTAGGTAGAGCATCGGCTGTGTCGGGAATTCGCTTCCCATTCTCTGCTGGAGTTCGCCAAGACCGGGGTCGCGCTTTCCGTCGCCCAATGTGGCGCGGTAGTAGCCGAGCGCTGCCTGCAAATGCTCGGGGTTGCGCAACGCATCCTTCACGTGGGGGAGATCTTTGCTGGCGTCGTAACCGGGCGACCATTGCGCCCACAACATGTCGATGAACGCCAAGTCGTTGGCTGCCACCACGTGGTTCGACAGCGCATGCTGAAAGAAGAACATGTACCAACTGCGCTGAATCTGGGCGAGGTTGCCGAGGAACGAGATGCCGAGCGCCGGGCCGGGCGGCACCGACATGCTCACCACTTTGTTCCAGCGTTGCGGCTCGTCGATTGCTGCACCGCACACGGTTGGCGCACCCCAGTCATGGCCGATGATGACAGCGTGCTCGTCGCCACCCAGTGCTTCGTGCAGGGCGTTCGCATCGCGCGCCAATGCCGCAGTTTGGTACACCCCCGACGGCGCCACACTCGTTGGTGCATATCCGCGCTGGAACGGCGCTACCGCGCGGTAACCACGCTCGGCCAACACGGGCATGAGGTGACGCCACGTGTGTGGTGAGTCGGGGAAGCCGTGCATGCACAACGCCAGCGGACCGCTTCCGCAGCTGAGATAGGTGACATCCAACTCGCCGGCTCGCACGCTGGCGTGTTCGATGCGCTCGTCGTTACGAGGTGTCGTAGCCATGGACGCGACGCTAGACGAGCTCGCGGCTTTGCGACGAACGTCACCGTCGCACGAAGGGGCGAGGTTCTCCCTTCCGCCTTAGCGTCAGCACAGCCCATGATGAGCGTGACGTTCCACGGCGTACGTGGCTCCACTCCGTGTCATTGCGACGACACCCGCCATTTTGGCGGCAATACGTCGTGTGTCTCGTTGCGTGCCGAAGGCGAGGTCCCGATCATCTTCGATCTCGGCACCGGTCTGCGGTATTTCGGAAAACGAGTGAACGGTACGGCCAAGTTTCATGCCGTATGTCTGCTCACGCACTTGCACTACGACCACACCATGGGCTTGCCGTTCTTCGAACCGCTACTTCGTGCCGATACCACCTTCGAGATTTATGCACCGAAACAACCGGATGGCAGGTCGGTGAAGGAATTGTTCCTCGAAAAGATCAAGCCACCGATGTTCCCGATTCCGCTCGAGCAGTTCGCGGCCAGCTTGGTGTTCCACGAGGTGGGTGACGACGACTTCACGGTCGGCAACATGCAGGTGCGCAGTAGATACGTACCGCACGTCGGGCCAACGCTCGGCTTTCGGGTATCGCATGCCGGCACCACCGTGACGTATCTCTCCGACCACCAACAGCCCGCGGGAGACGAGTTCTCGCTCGCCGACGGTGCACGCGACTTGTGCGAGGAGGCCGACCTGTTGATCCACGATGCACAATTCACCGCCGCCGAGTTCGAACAGAAGGCGTCGTGGGGACACTCCACGTACGCCTATGCCCAATGGGTTGCAGAAACGTGCCGCGTCAAGCGGCTTGCGCTGTTCCACCACGATCCGTCGCGAACCGATGCGTCGCTCGACATGATTGCCAAGGACGTTGCCGCTGCCGCCAGCGTCGACGTTTTTGCTGCGCGCGAAGGTGAAACGGTGGACGTCGTAACGTGTACTGCGTGAGCAACGCAGCCACGCCGCCGATTGACTCCAAAGTTTTCCGATCCGTATTCGGCCATTTGCCCACTGGAGTGGTGATCGTCACCGGCAAGGGTCCGTCGGACGAACCATTGGGAATCACCATCGGGTCGTTCGCGTCGATCTCGCTCGATCCGCCACTTGCCGGGTTCTTCATCGGTCGCGCTTCGCGAACGTGGCCCCTCATCGCTGCTCGTGGAGCATTCACTGCCAACGTGCTCAATGCGGAGCAAGCCGAACTGTGTTGGCGCTTTGCCAAGGATGCCACCGACGGATCACGATTCTCGGGAATTCAGGTTGCTGCTTCGGGAAATGGATCGCCCGTGTTGCCCGGTGCGGTGGCCACCATCGACTGCACGGTGCAAGCCACGCATACGTTGGGTGATCACGACTTGGTGGTGGGAGCCGTTACCGGCGTGCAGGTGCGCAATACGTCGCAGCCGTCGATGGTGTTCTACAAAGGAAAGACGGGCGACGCTCGAATCGAATCGTGAACGTTTCCGACATCTCTGCATTCGTGATCGGCGCAGTGTTGGTGTACGCGGGAGTCACCAAAGTGCTCGCAGGGCGGGAATGGCCGGCGTCTGCCAGCCGGCTGGGTGTCCCACCAGTGGTAGCAGTTGCAGTGATGATTGCCGAGGTGGTGATTGGTCTCGGAGTGGTGTTGGGTGACTCGCGGCGGGATCTTTTTCTTCTTGCAGCAGCGGGACTTCTCGTCGGTTTCACTGCGCTCTTGGCGTGGCATCTACGTTCCGACGAACGCCCCCCATGCGCCTGTTTTGGGGGCACATCCCAGCGACCCATCGGAGCTCGCGACATTGTGCGCAACATCGTGTTGCTGGTCTTGGTGATCGTGGCGATTGCTTCGTAGCCTGAACTCGTGCGCGTGTGGATCGACCAGGACTTGTGCACCGGTGACGGACTGTGCGTCGACCATTGTCCCGAGGTGTTCACCCAACTGGAAGACGGCATCGCCTATGTCGTCGAGGATGGTGTGGTGCTGAACGATCCTGGAAGTGCCGGAAGTTTGGCGAACGTACACCATAAGCACATGGGTGCAGTGGTGCTGGCCGCCGATGTGTGCCCGGGTGAATGCATCTTCATCGACACTGCGGACGAAGACGAACGACTCACGTTCGTGGGTGGCGCAACGGCTCTGTCGTGAAACTGCGCGTCGTTGCTGCGGGAGCAGTGTTGGCAATCACGGTGAGCGCCGCAGGTGCATTTGCCGCCAATCGCCCGGTGGACTTGCGCGTCGAGGGCCCCAACGACACCCTGCTGGCCATCGACGTGCTGAAGACCATTCCGGTGCAGAACGAGTACACGCGCGGATACAAGCGGAGTCTTTTCCCGCATTGGCGTGACGTGGACGGAGATGGTTGCGATGCCCGCGAACAAGTGTTGCGGCGGGACGCACTTGGCTTGGCGCAAGTAGATCCATTCAGGTGTTTCGTGGTGGAAGCCGATTGGTTGTCGGCATACGACGGAAAGAAGACGACCGATCGCACCGATGTGGACATCGACCACACCGTGGCACTGAAAGAAGCCTGGGACTCGGGCGCCTGGCAGTGGACTGCCGAGCAGCGTCTCGCCTATGCGAATGACACCTCAGATTCGCGCACGTTGCTTGCAGTGTCGTCGTCGAGCAACCGATCCAAGGGGGACAAGGACCCCTCCAACTGGATGCCGCAGTTGCGTGGGTATTGGTGCACCTATACGGCCAACTGGATTTCGGTGAAGGCTCGCTGGGGAATGTCCATGGACCAGAGTGAATGGGGTCGTCTCAACAACGTGCTCTCCGAGACGTGTGCGGGAACGACCATGCGCGGGTGGAATCCGCCGTTGGGTGGCAGTGCGCCAACATCGACCACATCGACGGCACCGACTGTGTCGACGACGACCACGACGAGCGTGTCCAACATCTCGCCTTCCACGACGCGCGCAACTCCGGCAACCTCCGTTGCGTCGGCGGTTGGTTCGTCGACCACCTCCACCACACCGGCGCCGGACGGCGCGCTGGCAACCATTCGCCCGGGCGCTTTCTGCGCACCCGAAGGTGCACTGGGAACCTACGGCGGCCGCATCTATGTGTGTTCGAAAACCGATGCGAAGGGCACGCCGTACTCCAACGGCTCGAAACGCTGGCGTCAACAGACGTAGTTGCCGCCACTACCCTTAACACCCATGTCCAAGAAGACCAAGAAGCGCAAGGCGCGCATGCGCCGCTCCAAAGCAAATCACGGCAAGCGTCCCAACATGGGTCGCCGCTAACCGCTCCGGCATAACTCAAGCCGTTTTTCTGTAACGCCTCTGACGCGCGTCGTTGCGATCACCGTTGGTGGTCTCGCTGCGCCATGGCACGACATCGGGATCGTTGATTCGAAGGATCTGCAATCGGGCGTCGATACGTCACATCATGTGTGGACCACGTCGCTCGGTGACGTATCGCTGCACATCGATGAGTCACTGGCGCCGGGGTTGCGTCGTCTCTCACTCGCGGGTTGTCCCAACAAGGCGGTGAGTATCGCGGGTCTCCCGGTGGTGCACGTCGACGATGTGGGTGCACCCTCGCCTCGAGCCGTTGCGCGCGCTGACGAATCATTCGTCATGAATGTCGTGGGCGTCGACCATGTCGTGGTGTTGGCTGACGATGTGCATGCCACGTGCGGAGAAATTGCCAGAGTCTCTGGTGCCGAGCTCAAGCGCGTGAAAGAAAGTGAGAGGGGAGTCCAGGGTTTCCATCGTTTCGGCAGTGTGATCATCGAAGTTGTGGAGCGTCGGTTGGTGGAGCCCCGCAGCGAACCGAGTGTTGCGACGTCTCCTTCACCCGATGACGCCACCTATTGGGGACTCGTTCTCCTGGTGGACGACATCGAGGCGGCGTGTGCCCACCTCGGTCCGGATGTGATCGGCGCACCGAAGCCTGCAGTGCAACCCGGGCGACTGATTGCAACGGTCCGCTCCGGTGCCGGTCTGGGCGTTCCGCTCGCGCTGATGTCACGTTGACGCATTACGAGTGAGGTCTGTGGGCGGGGCAATCCCCGTGGCGCCAGGTTGGCGACTACTCCTCGTCGTGGTCGCGTGAGAGATATGCAACACCCGGTGCACACTCTTCGTTCAGTGGGCACCAGCGGCAGTGGGCCGCAGGCCGGCGCGTTGGTTCGTCCTTGTCGAGTTCGACGGCGACGATTCGCAGCACTCCGGCTACCACGCGACGGACCGCGGCTTGCAACACTCCTTCGGAAACATCCTCGACGTCGGCACGTGCTGCCGCAAGGGAATACGTGGCCAGTCGGCGTGGTGCCATTCCGCTTCGAAGCGCTTCGACCAATGCGTAAAAGCGGAGGTCTTCACGATGTGAAACATGCAAACCACCGCTCTTCACGTCGATGATGACCTTTTGTTCGGCGGTGCCGAGGGTGAGATCGGCGCGTGTGCCCAGCACGATGGCACCATCGAACAGTTCATAGCGCGCCGACGATTCGGTGACTGGTCGCCACGACGGCTTGAGCTTCGGGAAGCACTCTTCGAAGCGCGTATAGAGGTCGACGGCGTAACCGCGAAGTTGCGCAGCATCACCGGGACCCATGCCGATGAGAAAGTCGGCGACGTTGTTGTTGGAGTCCGCGAGGCGTGCAATTGCTTCGTCGACGATCTCGGCAGGCGACGAGTCGCCTCGCCAATGAACACCCAGCTCCACCGCCTTGTGCAACACGGTGCCGCGTGCCGTGATGGGCGTCCAAGCAAACGAATCCTTGGTGGCGACGTGGTGGGCTTCGCAACCATGGATGGTGGTGAGTTTGTTCTTGCTCAACCACAACGGGTTGTCCTTGCTGAATCGTGGTGCGATACCGGACAGCTGGTCGTGCAACATCGTTCGCACGGCATCGACGACGCTGGCGGGAAGTGGTGTCCAATCGGGAGACCTGCCGAGCGTGTCGACCACTGCTTGCTGCATGGGGTTGAGCGGCGCTTCCGAAGACGCCGGGGGAACGGGGGGTGTCGACATCGTGTGGCAACAGTAGTGAGCCGGTGCGCGGTTCTGCGTGTCACCCCCATGACATGCTGAGCGGTTCCATGCGCACCGATCCTTCATCGCTCACCACCGTGGAGTTTGCGGCGTTGGCGCGATCCATTGCGTCAACGGCACGCCAACTGGGCTTGGCTGCGCCGGGATTCCGATGTCCAACGCGCATTCTCGGAGTCGATCGCACGATGCGTCGATTTTCTGGTGACGAAGTTGCCGGGATCGTTGCGGTGAACGTCAAGGATCGTCCGCTCGCTGCCGTGGTCGCCGACATGATCGAGGGTGTGGTGATGCTCAATCAATTGCAACCCACTCATGCGGCGCAAGTTCGTGGTGCGCTATGGAACTCCCTCGAACACGCCAGCGCCGATACGCGACACGGCAATGATCACCCCACGACTGCGCACGTAGCCTGAGAAGTGGTCGAACGTCTCGACCACTCAACGACGTCGCATTGCCCGGGTGGCGAAATGGTAGACGCGGGGGGCTTAAACCCCCCTGGCCAGAAATGGCTGTGTGGGTTCGAGTCCCGCCCCGGGCACTCCGACAGAATGAAGGCACATGACTGTCAGCGTCTCCGACCATCGAACTGCGGCACAAGTGCGCGCGCATCTCGACGCGCAGGGCAATGCGATGATCGCCGACCTCGAGAAGTTCGTCAACGTTGAGTCGCCATCACTCGAGCGCGAATGCTTGGAGCGCAGCGCACGTTTTCTGGCAGACCTCATTACCCGAGTGCTTGGAACTCCACCCGCAATCATCGAGAGTGATCGCGGCCCGCACGTGCACTGGAAGGGCAGTGACGACACCAAGGTGCTGATCGTCGGCCATCACGACACGGTGTTTCCGCTCGGCACCGTTGCGCGCCGACCGTTTTCCAGAGAAGGAAACGTTGGTCGTGGCCCTGGCATCTTCGACATGAAGGCCGGCATCGTGCAGGCGATTTACGGTGTGGCGGCGGTGAAGGAGTGGTACCACACCGAGATCCTCATTACGGCCGACGAAGAGGTGGGTTCGCATGCATCCCGCGCATTGTTGGAGGAACGCGCCAAGGCAACCGGAGCAGTCTTGGTGTTGGAGCCGAGTGCCGACGGTGGCGCATTGAAGATTGCCCGCAAGGGGACCGGAACGTTCATGGTGAACATTGCAGGTCGTGCGGCGCACGCTGGCCTCGAGCCAGAAAAAGGCATCAATGCATTGGTGGAGCTCGCCGCCCAAGTCCCGCGCATTGCCGCACTCGCACGACCCGAAGTGGGCACCACGGTGACACCCACGGTTGCCAAGGCAGGTACCGCCGACAATGTGGTGCCCGACTCGGCAACCATTTCCGTTGACGTGCGCTGCGTCATCCCCGAGGAGAAGGATCGATTGGAACGCGGTATGGCTTCGCTCGTTGCCACCTTGCCGGGTGCGACCGTCACGGTGTCCGGCGGAATGAACCGCCCGCCCCTCCACGAGTCGATGACCAAGGAGTTGTTCGCAATATCCGAGAAGGTCGCCGCCGACTACGGGATCAGCGGATTGCAGGGTGTTGCAGTCGGTGGCGGTAGCGACGGGAACATCACCGCGGCAGTTGGCGTGAAGACGCTCGACGGTCTTGGTGCAGTCGGTGCAGGTGCGCATGCCGACACCGAACACGTGCGACTCGACATGATGCCCGAACGTGCGGCACTGGTCGCCGGTCTCGTGCAAGCAATCGTGAACGGTTGACCACGATGCCGAGCAACGCCACATTGAAAGCGATGAACATCGCCCATCGCATCATCTTGCGCGTCACCGGCGGTCGCAAGGGGTGGGAGGCCGGCAACATGCCCGTGCTTGAACTGACCACGACTGGCCGCAAGACCGGAAAGCCCCGCAGTGTCATGTTGACATCGCCAATTCAGGAAGGCGAATCCATCGTCATCGTGGCTTCGCGTGGCGGTGACGATTTCCACCCTGCGTGGTATTTGAACCTGGTGGAAAACCCGCGAGTGCAGGTGAAGTTCAAGGGTGAGCCCACCAAGACCATGACCGCCCGCACTGCCACTGCCGAGGAACGGGCACGTTTGTGGCCGATCGTCGAACAGAAGTACAAGGGATATGCCGGCTATCAGCAACGAACCGATCGCGAAATCCCGCTCATCTTTCTGGACTAAACCTGCTTTCGCAGTTCAGGCGAAGAGCAACGGTTTCCTAAACCGCAGGTCGCATGTTCGATTCATGCCGGGGGCGCAAATACGGTAAGGCTTTTGCGCCCATAGAGAGCGCAGAAGCCGACGCGGCCGCGCACGCCCGTACTTAG
>Ga0208231_1000033_pt1 | contig 48117 bp, 56 predicted proteins | sample LakMenEpi15Jun12_FD_150702 | JGI IMG/M metagenome (GOLD analysis project Ga0208231, IMG submission 150702) | Freshwater microbial communities from Lake Mendota, WI - 15JUN2012 deep hole epilimnion (SPAdes) | ecosystem: Environmental > Aquatic > Freshwater > Lentic | place: Lake Mendota, Madison...
CCAAGTAACCGTGTGGCAACACCACATTGATTGGCCCGTTGGTGTGTCCACGAGGCAAGCGTTCTCCCCCGCTGACCAGCGCCAACGAATGGTCGAGCGATGCTGCAAGTGCCCGTACCTCATCGAGGGTTGATACCTCGGCGAACTGACGTCGCACCTCGGGTCCCACGGGGTACCCCGTGAGATACCAGCCACAGTGTTTGCGGAACTCACGAATGCCCTTGGTGTCGTCGTTGCGGCCGTTCTCGCGGTGGTGCTGCATGAGTGCCTCGGCGTGGGAAATCATTACACCGAGCACCTCGCCAAGCAACGGTGCCGATCGCACGGTTCGACCGTCGAATGCATCCACCAAGTCCCGAAAAAGCCACGGCTTGCCGAGACAACCACGACCTATCACCACGCCGTCGCAACCGGTTTCGCGCATCATGCGCAGGGCATCGTCGGCACACCAGATGTCGCCGTTACCCAACACGGGAATGCCATCGACTTGCTGCTTCAGTTGCGCAATCGCCTCCCACCGTGCGCTCGGCGCATAGTGCTGCTGGGCAGTACGGGCATGCAGTGCGATGGTGACCGCTCCGGCGTCGCGACAAATCTTCCCGGTGTCGATGAACGTGATCAACTCTTCATTGATGCCCATCCGAAATTTGCAGGTAATGGGAATGCCGTAGCGGCTTCCTGCACGAACCGCTGCTCGCACGATCTCCGACAGCAGGTTCTTCTTCAACGGCACTGCAGCCCCTCCACCTTTTCGGGTGACTTTTGCAGCAGGACAACCGAAATTCAGGTCGATATGGTCGACCAAGTTTTCGCTGCCCAGGATGTCCACCGCTCGCCCCACGATGGCGGGGTCGCTTCCGTACAACTGCATGCTGCGAAAGCGTTCGTCGGGTGCAAAGGTGACCATCGATCGCGTGCGGGAATTGCCGTACACCAGCGCAGCAGCCATGATCATCTCGTTCACGTAGACGAGACCCGGACCAAAACTGCGGCACAACGAGCGAAACGGAGCATTCGTGACCCCGGCCATCGGTGCGAGCACCACCGGCGGCCACACGTCGATTCCGCGACCCGGGCTGCCGTCGGTGGTGATACCACGAATGGCGATCGGCTTTACCGCCATCATTTCCGGGACGACCGTGCTCATCGTTGCCCCGCCCCGAGTTTGAGGTTCGGGTTTGCGCCGGCGTCCAACGCGGTGACTTCGCCGCGACGCAGGCGATACCAGCCGGCGCTCGCAATCATGGCTGCATTGTCCGTGCACATCTCCCGCGACGGTAACACCACGGAAATTCCGTCGGCTGCTCCTGCCCTGGTCATCTCACTGCGCAACAACGAGTTGGCGGCGACACCTCCACCCAATGCGATGGTCTTGGCGTTGATCTGTCGTGCCGCACGGCGTGCCTTGTGCACCAATACGTCCACCACCGCGCGCTGGAACGACGCCGCAACGTCATCACTCGATATCGCTGGATTGGCGCGTACGTAGTTGATGACCGCAGTTTTCAATCCGCTGAACGAAACGTCGAGGCCGTCGTTCAGCATCGCGCGCGGTAGTGCGACGGCAGTGTCCTTGCCGCGCGCCGATGCTTTGTCGATTGCCGGGCCGCCCGGATACGGCAGACCCAAGAAGCGCGCCACCTTGTCGAACGCCTCGCCGGCAGCATCATCGATGGTTTGTCCGATCACGCGATACGAATCGTGGTTCGTCATTTCCACCAGCAAGGTATGACCGCCCGAAACCAATACGAACAACATCGGAAACTGCGCATGTGGTTCATCGAGCAATGCCGCATACAGGTGTGCTTCGAGGTGGTTCACGCCGATGAATGGCACATCCAACACCAATGCGGTGGCCTTTGCTGCCGACACCCCCACCAACAACGCGCCAACCAAACCCGGACCCACCGTTGCCGCCACCGCATCCACCCGTGACACGTCGATATTGGCGCGCTCCAGCGCTTCGGCCACCACCTGCGGCAAGGTCTCCACATGCGCACGACTGGCGATCTCGGGCACCACACCACCGAATCGCGCATGTTCGTCGAGTTGGCTGGCCACCACCGATGACAGCACGTCGGTACCGCCCATCACCACTGCAGCTGCCGTTTCATCGCAGCTGGTTTCGATGCCGAGCACGATGGTGGACGCATCCGCCATCGAGTTTCCCGTGGTAGCGCCACCCAATGACGAGGCGGTGGTGGCCGATGACGGGGCGGTGAAGTCGCTCACGAGGCGTTCCGTTCTGCTTCGATCGTCTGCAGACGCTGCTCGAACGCAGGCTCCTGGATGTCGGTGCACCACATCACGATGGCGTCGTCACGATTTTCGTAGTACTTCGTGCGAACACCAACCGGCACGAATCCAAACCGCCGATACAGCGACTGGGCCGACACGTTCGACTCGCGAACTTCGAGCGTGAGCGAAGCCATGCCGACACGACGCGCCTCCCACGACAAATCCAGCATCAGTTCGGTGGCGATTCCGCGACGCCGCATCGACACATCCACCGCCACATTGGTGATGTGAGCGGCACTGTCCATGTAGATCATTCCGCCGTACCCCACCACGCGACCACCCAACAGTGCCACCAGATAATGCCGTGAACCGCGCGCCTGCATTGCCAGCTCGTCCTGAAACACGCCGATGGTCCACGGCTGCGGGTAGGCAGTGGCCTCGATCTCCATGATGTGAGGCAAATGCGAACGACGCATCGGCTCGATGACGAGCGCGTCATCGGCAGGCTGCTTTCGGCCCAACAGGCGGCTCAACATATTCATGCGCTGTGTTGCCGGTTCATACGTTGCTCCGCGTCACCCAATTGATCTCGGCATCCGCTTCGCGCAGATACAACGCACCGACTCGCGGGACGTGCTGCGGCAACGCTTCGTCATGCAGCAGTCGCTCGTGGGCAATGAGTGCCACCTGCTTTGCATGCGGCCAGTCCAACGCATCATCTCCGAACGACACGTTCCACGCCTGCGGCCCCAATCCGGAAATGATGTCGTCGCGGTGGCGACGAGCAAAGTCACCCACGAACAAACAGTGCTGTCCGCGCTCGCGAACGCCAGCCAGGAGATCTTCCAAGCCGCCCACCTGTGGTGCAACGACACGCCTCGATTCGACGGAGTGCATGGCCCAAGCAACCTCGCGTCTGCGCGCATCAATGGTGGGAACGATGATCTCGACGTGTTCAGCCGATGCCGCTGGCACCGCGGCCACCAATGCCTCCAAGCCATCCACTCCAACCAACGGAACCGACAACGCATACGCCAGAGCTTGCGCCGCGGCAATTCCCACTCGCATACCGGTGAACAGTCCGGGACCCACGTTCACCGCTACTGCGTCAAGTTCACGAAATGCCAGTCCCGCACGCTTCACCACGAAGTCGATCATTGGTGTGAGGTCCTCGGCATGCCGACGATCACTCCGCAGTTCGCTCGAAGCGAGCACCGTTGTACCGTTCACCACTGCCACACTCACCATGGAGGTCGCCGTGTCGATACCGAGCACGATCATGGGTGGGCTCCCGCCTGCAAACGCTCCGAGAGTCGAACGAACCGCGCCTCCCAACCCGAACCGCGCCACGACACGGTGACACGGCGCGAATCACCATCAGCGTGAGCAAATGCAATCACGAGCGCATCGTCGAATGCATCCAACACCAAGTCACCCCACTCCACCACCAACACCGCACCGCGACGTCGGGCGTCATCCAAACCCAGGTCGTCCAGTTCTCCCGTGCGCTCCAATCTGTACAGATCGGAGTGCACGACGGTGAGCCGACTACCGACATATTCGTGCACCAACGTAAAGGTTGGCGAAGTCACCGCATCGGTGATGCCGAGCGCAGCGCACAACGCCTTGGTGAACGTGGTTTTGCCTGCACCAAGGTCACCAGTCAACAACAGAACGTCCCGTGGTCGAAGTTCGCCGGCAACCACCTTGGCTATCCGAGCCGTTTCATCCAGCGAGGTTGCCGTCAGCGTGATGTGCAACATGTTCATTCCCCGATGTACGTGCGCGGAACTCGAGCCGACACCGCACACACGACTTCGTACGTGATGGTGTCGAGTGCCGACGCCCAGTCCTCCACGGTGACACTGTTTGCGCCTTGGGTGCCGAACACCACGACGTCGTCACCAATGCTGACTGCATCGTCTCCGCAGTCCACCATCATTTGGTCCATCGTCACCACGCCGACGATGCCCCGCTTGATGCCGCCCACCAGTACCCCGGCGTGGGTCTGCCACGCGCGACGGGATATGCCATCGGCATATCCAAGGGGCAGGGTGGCAATCGTGGAATCCCGGTCCAACACGGTGCGAAGCCCGTAGCTCACACCTTCGCCCGCGCGCACACGCTGCACGTGGGATACCTGGGTGCGCAACGTCATCACCGGCGAAAGTCCGGCCATCAACGATGCATCAAACCCGCCGGGATTCAACCCGTACATCGCTATCCCTGCACGCATGATGGTGCTCTCCGGCGCCACACTTCGCAGGGTTGCTGCCGAGTTGGCACAGTGCACGTGGCGGATCTCGGGCGACACTTCACGAATTCGTTGCACAACGTCGGAAAACTTCTCCAACTGGCTCCGGGTCGCGGGGTGCCTTGCATCGTCGGCCGTCGCCAAATGCGTCATTACTCCCTCGAGTCGCAATGAGGACTGATTTGCTACGAGACGTGCGCGCTGCACTGCCATCTCGGTCGAGACACCCACTCGATGCATGCCGGTATCCACCTTGAGGTGTACCGAAACACGCTTGCCGAATCGCCGCCCCGCTTCAGCAAGTGCAGCAATGTAGTGCTCGTTGTAAACGACACAAACCACATCATTCGAAACGAGCGTTTCTGTCTGCCATGTCGGCTGCTCGCTCATCACCATGATTGGTGCGTCGATGCCGGAACTGCGCAACTCCACTGCTTCTTGCGTCAGCGCAACGCAGAGTCCACTGGCCCCAGCCGAGAGTGCGGCGCGTGCGCAGTTCACCGCACCGTGACCATAGGCATTTGCCTTTACTACCGCCCAGAGTTCGCTCCCGCCCGCACGTGACGCCAGGACACGAACGTTTCCACGGAGTGCAGCAAGATCGATCTCTGCCCGAGTCGCTCGCATCGCGCTGCCGTCGCCCATGATGTGCGCGCCCCTACTCGGCGGCAACGACTGCTACGGCGAGATCATCGGTATGCGAAATTGACACGTGCCACGACGACACGCCTCGTTGCTGCGCCAAACGTGCAGCACGTCCCCGCACCAAGAGCGATGGCCGACCGTCACTGGCGCTCTCCACCGACACATCGTGGAAATCGAACGCGCCGAGGCCGACGCCGAGGGCCTTCATCGCGGCCTCGCGAACGGCAAAGCGAGCTGCAAGTACTGCCGCAGCATCTGCACGTCGAGCGGCAAGTTCGCGCTCGCCGTCCGTGAAGACCCGTTCGACCATGCGTGGCGAACGGGTCAAGGTTCGTGAAAAACGCGTGATGTCGACGGCGTCGATTCCCATACCGATCATGCGCGATACCCGCCAGCCGGCTGCATGTGAATGGCGCTATTCACCGGCACGCCACATGTCTGCAGTGGAGGTAATCGGCAAAATCAACGCGTCTGCCACCGATACCTCCGCAAGGCGGTCTTCGCGGAATGACGCCTCGGTTTCTGTGACCGCATCCACCAGACGCTCGTAGCGATTGTCGTAGCCCTGCAATACCTGCTTCATCACACCTGCCGGCAAACGGTCGTGGAAAAGCACGTGCAACAGCGTGATTCCCGTGGTTTCGCTGCCCTTGGTTTCCGGAATCAAGATGACCGTGCGGCTGTCTCGGCGTCCGCGTGCCACCAGCACTTCTTGCGACATCGCCACTCGACGTTTGGTGCCGCGCAACGCATTGCTGGTGTCCACCCGCGATTGCAGATCGCGAGCGATTCCACCACGATCGACGATCATCACGGTCGACTCCGGCGAAGCAGGATCGCCTTCGATTCGATAACGAGTGAAACCCACCACCGAAGCGATTGCCGGGTCGATCTCGGCGAGCACCTTCAGCACACCGTACGGCAGACGCTCGCGTGCAGCGCCGGCGTTCAACACTGCCTTCACCAACGAACGGTCGAGAAGTCCCTCTTCGCTTCGCGAGATTCCGACGGTGATGGTCTTGGCCTGGTGTTTGATGGCATCGATCGGACGAGTGAGCTCGTCGATTGCGCGCGTGAGCGCAGCAGTGATGTCGTCGAGCAACGCCTCCGGTGTGGCGATCTTCCCGAAATCTCGCTGATACGTCTGCAGAGGATTCGCCGACATAGCCGTGCGCAGCATTCCCACGACCCGTACCGCGGTGGATGCCTCGAGATTGCCGTCGTACGTGCCCGTTGCCAACGCATCGAAGAATCGATTCGCAGCAATGCCGATCTCGGCGTGCACCTTGTCCATGAGTGCGGCACCTTGACCACCTCGCTCCACCGCATGCTCCACCACTTCGCGAGTTTGTCGGAGCGGACGTGCCAGAGCGTCGATGGCCAGCGCCGCTTCATAGCCAAACAGGTGTCCCACCATCACCGACAACACGAATGCCACTCGCGAGTCGACGACCGGCACTTCGATCACTGCTGCGGCAGCACTGAAGCGCTCTTCGCCAGCCGTCGCAACGACGATCGGAAGGGCCTTGTGTGCGCGGTAAATTTCGATTTCCTTTGCAACGTCGGTGGCATTTCCGCCACTCAATCCGGCTGCACACACGAAGATGAGCGGCTCGCACGACAAGTCGATGTGCTTCTTGTCTTCGGTGATATCGCACGCGATCGACTTGTAACACAACTCGCTCAACTTGATGCGAACTTCCTCCGCGGCAACGGCGTTGGAGCCGTTTCCAACCACGGTCCAATAGCGACGTGACGTCGCAAAATTGCGCGCCGCATCGGCCACCTTGGGACGAGACTGCAACACCTGCACCAAAGCCTCGGGCAACGAACGAAGAGCGGTCAGCAATTGATGACGGTCCTCGGCAGAACCGGCACCAATGGTCTGCGCGATTGCGCACGACACGAGTGCGCCGGCAGCAACCTGGGCATAGAAGGCCTTCGTGCTGGCCACGCTCATCTCCACATCGCGACCATCCGAGGTGTAGATCACTCCGTCCGCTTTGGCGGTCAATTCACTGCCACGTCGATTGACGATCGCCAGCACTCGCGCTCCGCGCGAACGCGCCAAGTCCACGGTGCGGTTGGTGTCGGTGGTGGTGCCGCTTTGACTTATTGCGATGATCAACGTGTCGCTCATGTCGAGCGACAAGCCGAATCCGGAGAGCTCGGTAGCGGGCAATGCATCGACCCGCAGATGGTCGCTGGTGAGTTGCTTCAACAAGTTGGCAAGAGATCGACCCGCGATGGCCGCCGTTCCTTGTCCGATGACGCGCACGCGTTGCAAGGTGCCGGCTGCAAGCTCGTCCACTATCCGTTTGGGCATCTGCGATTCATCGAGTGCCACCGTCAATCGTGAATCACGTTCGACGATTCGCCCACGCAGCGTCTTGGAAAAACTCCGCGGAGCCTCGTTGATCTCTTTTGCGAGGAAGTGATGGTGGTCTCCCCGATCGATATCGCGTGTGGTGACTTCGGCAGTCAGCGAGTTGCCCTCCCCAACCTGCAGCACCGTGCCGTCGTACGCCAGCAATGCCACTCCTTCCGGTGCACCGGCACGCGCACCATCGAGCACCGCCACTTGTCCACGACTGGAGGGACGATCAGGATGCGCCAATGACTCGCCGTCCATGCGGACGTATCGCTGCGTTTCTTCCACGAGTCCGTAGGGCTCACTTGCCACCACGTAACGGTTTTCTGCCAGACCGATGCACAGACCCTGGCCACTTCCCTTCAATGCCAGTAGCAAGGTGTCGGGCTCGTCGGCCGAGGCAGCCGCAATCGCCACCGAGCCGTCGAATGACGCGACCGTCTCGCGGAACGCCTCGGTGAGTGTTGTGCCTTTCGCGAGTTGTCGCGAAACCAATGCCGGAATGACCTTTGCATCGGTGGTGATGGGCTGGGCCATCCGAAGTTCGTGCCTGGCACGCAAATCGGCATGGTTGTCCACGTCGCCGTTGAGTGCAGCAACCAAATAGGCAGTGTCGCCGGACGACTCCAACTCCTCGCTGTTCACCGGATGGGCATTGGGCTCGGAGATGATTCCCACGCTCGCCCAGCGCGTATGCCCGAGTACGGCAACGCGGGCGTCGGGCTGGCTCACCAACAGTCGCAGCAGATCATCGTTCACCACGGCGTTGCGCATCACCCGGGTGTTGTCGCCGAGTTCTCCAATTTCGGCAGCCGCCTTGTAGACGAACGACCAGGCATTACGAGTCACACGAACTGCACCGGAAGTGAACAAGCTGTCATCGTGACGGTCGCCCAAAAGCGTCGCCACACGCACGTCGTCCTTGCGCAAACCGTGGTTCCATACCATGACATGCACTCCGGCTGAGTCACGACCACGAACTTCCAGTCGATCGATCGCCGACAACGCCTGCTGGATGGAAAGATACGCGGCCAGTGCGGAGCGGCTCGCACTCGCTCCAGCCATTGCATCAACCGCAAGTGCCGTACGAATGCGATCCTTGCGAAGCGCCCAGGCGGCATCGCGCACCGCAGTGAGCATGTTGGCGGTGCGCTCGAGTGCTGCTGCGCCAACCGAGGCATCTGCACGCTCGAGTTGGCGATCTGCTTCGAGAATGCGCGAGTCCAACTGATCGAGCCGACTGGCGAGCCCCGCAAGGAACTCCCGATTGCCTGCCATGAGCCACATCCCGGCGTCACCACGCAACGATGAATCCACGCTGGCCGCGGCCTGTGCCATCTGCTGCAGGTCGGCATCGGGTGGAAGCGCTTGGCCCGAGGCAGACCATGCTGCCAACACCGAGTCGAGACGCTCCAACAGGGTGGCACCCACGGGAACCTCGCGGGTTTCAGGTCGCGACAACACCGCGATGATGCCGCACATGAGGGCAATTCTACCTAAGTACGTGCGATGACAGCCTGCTCCAGGCGTGCAGCCACACCGTCGGCAAGCGTTTCTGACTCTGCTTCCACCATGATGCGTACCAATGGCTCGGTGCCCGATGCGCGCACCACGATGCGTCCATCTTCGCCGAGCAGAGCAGATTCTCGCGCGAGATCATCGGCGATGAGCGACGCGACATCGTCGGGCTTGTTGACTACTCGCACGTTACGAAGCACTTGTGGCATGCGCGTCATCACCGACTCGGAAAGCTCCGACAATGGAGTCCCGCTGCGACGAACGAGGTCGAGCAACAAGATTGCCGACAACACACCGTCGCCCGTCGTTGCATGTCGTGCGTGGATGATGTGACCACTCTGCTCGCCACCCAATACGAAGCCGCCGTCCTCCATTGCGGCAAGCACCGCACGGTCGCCTACATCGGTGGTGATCGTCGCGATGCGCTGTGCCCGCATCGCGCGATGAAAGCCCAGATTCGTCATGCTGGTGACCACCACCGTGTCGCGTGCGAGCACCCCGCGGCGATGCATGTCGAGTGCCGCAAGAGCGATGATCCGATCTCCATCCACCACCCGGCCGAGCTCGTCGACCGCGATGAGACGATCGCCATCACCATCGAATGCGATGCCCATCACTCCGCGTTTCGCACAGGCCGTAGCCAAGGCGTCAGGGTGAGTGGCACCACACCCCTCGTTGATGTTGCGGCCGTCCGGCGCATCGTTTCGTACGTCGGCGTTCAAGCCGAGTGCCTTGGCGACTCGCCCCACCACCGAGCTCGTGGCGCCATTGGCACAATCCACCACGATCTGCGTGTCGTCGAACCGTGCCACGTCGAGCGTGGAAATCAGCCCGGCGACGTAGTCGTCCACCACTTCGCTGCTCACGCTTGGACCGTAACCCGATACCGAATCCTTTGCCGATGGCGATTCCCCCAGGTTGGTCGCCTCGCCTGCATGCCACAGCGCTTCGATGCGTCGCTGCGTCTCGTCACTCAACTTGCTGCCACTCGGCGCAAACACCTTCACGCCGTTGTCGTGCCACGGATTGTGTGACGCCGTGATGGCGACTGCCACGCACGCACGAGCCTTTGCTGCACATGCCAATGCCGGCGTGGGCACCAAGCCCGCATTCACCACCACATTGCCCTGCGACTGCGCACCACGTGCGAATGCAGCCAGCAATGCCGGGCCACTTTCGCGACCATCATGGCCCACCACGACGCGAATGCCGGGCCACTGACGCGCCACGGCAGCACCGAGTTGCTCGACATCACGTTCCGTGAGATCGACACCCACTCGACCACGCACCCCGTCGGTGCCGAATCGCAAACGACTAGCGACCACGGCCGACTCGATGCGTGTTCACGACATCCATCTTGCCCAGCACCACTGGGCAGTAGCCAAACGGTTTAGCGCTTGGTGTACTGCGGCGCCTTGCGCGCCTTCTTGAGACCGTACTTCTTGCTTTCCTTCTTGCGTGCATCACGAGCAAGAAGCCCGGCGCGCTTCAGCGCCGGACGATGTGCCGGATCGAGCTCCACCAATGAACGAGCCACGGCAAGACGCATTGCGCCAGACTGACCCGCACTGCCACCGCCCACGATGTCGACATCGAGGTCGTAGGTTTGCAAAGTACTGGTGATGCGCAGGGCCTCGGTGGCGTTGTTGCGGTGAATTGCGGTTGGGAAATACTCATTGAACGCGCGACCATTGACGGTCACGTTGCCCGAACCGGGACGCAGGCGAACTCGCGACACCGCACTCTTGCGGCGACCAGTGGTTTGTGTGAGTGGCTTTGTTGCCATGATGATCTGTGTTCCTCTCGTAGCGATCGTGGAGTTGGTTAACGAGCCTTGGCGTCGCTCATATCGACGGGTTGCGGCTGCTGGGCAAGGTGTGGGTGCTCGGCACCGGGGTACACCTGCAACTTCTTGATCATCGCACGGCCGAGACGACCCTTTGGCAGCATGCCGTGCACCGTACGACGAATTGCGGCCTCAGGCTTGCGGTCCAAGAACTGCGCGTACTTCTCCACGCGGATACCACCGGGGAAACCGCTGTGGCGGGCGACGATCTTGTCGTCGGCTTTGCCGCTGGTGAGCACCACCTTGGAAGCGTTGATGATGATGACGTGATCTCCGGTGTCCATGCTCGGCGTGAACATCGGCTTGTGCTTGCCGCGCAGCAACGTGGCAACGGTGGTGCACATGCGACCAAGCACGAGACCCTCTGCATCGATCACGTGCCACGCGCGTTGCACGTCGCCTGGCTTTGCCGTATAGGTACGCATGTGATTGGCCTTTCGATCTGACGGGCGCACCTCGGTGGCGGCGCACACCCGACTCATGAAGGATACGGCGATTTTTGGCCGGTCACACTCCCCTTGCTACGGCCGTTCCATCGAGCCCAGCCACGCCGCAACTCGCCCCGCAAAAGCCCGTTCGGAGTACTGCTCCAGCACCATTGCCCGACACCGGTCACGACGAATCGAGCCGATCCTGCTCAGTGCATTCACCACGGCATGCACATCGTCGGGTGGCACCACGAACCCGGTCATCCCGTCGCGCACGATCTCTGCCGGGCCGCCACGGTCGTAGGTAATCACCGGCACCCCACAGGCCATGGCCTCGATGGCCACGTTGCCAAACGCCTCCACCCACTGATGCACCATGATGAGGGCCGCACACGTGCCGAGCTCGCGTTGCAGGTCGCTCGTCGGCAAGAAACCCCGATACTCCACCCGTGCATCGGGAAATGCCGTCACCGCAGCATCCCACACGGCGCGATCTTCCATGACCCCGAATGCACGTACCCGTCGGCCACTCAATGCGGAAACAGCGAACACATCGTTGATTCCCTTTTCGCGGGAGATCCGCCCGACGAATGCAATGTCATCACCCGACGTGGGCGAAAACTCGTATGCATCAACGTCAATGCCGCTCCCGACGATCATGGCTCGTTGTGCAATCCCACTGCCGAACGTGCGAGCCTGAGCATGACTGTGCATGGCCACACCGTGTGGCTGATTGGCGAACGCAGCGTCGACCGCCGAGTCCATCTCGTCGCTGAGCGAACCCATGCTCACCAAGTGCGCAACGGGGATCGCACACTCCGATGCCTGCACGAACGGCAAGGCGTCGTAGGAGAAGTTGAGCACGACGTCGACATCCCCAGCGCGCGACAGTTCCACCACCCGTTGCCACATGTTGTTCAACACCGAGTTACGGGGCACGGTCGGTGGCGTGGAGCGATCCAGCGTTTGGCTCGGCACGTGCAGCTCACCGTCGACTTCCACCAAGCCGACCATGGAAGCAACGGATTTCCGCACGCCCACCACCGAACCGGTTGGTGCCACCACCGTCACCGAATGCCCCAGCGCTGCAAGTCCGTTTGCCAAGTTGCGCAGTGTCAGCTCCACTCCACCGCCGATGCCCGATCCCAGTGGACCAACCGACGTTGACAGAAAGAGGATGTGCATCGGTGTGGGACCCAGGACTATTCGGCAGCCGTCGGGTATCCGACTTCCCACAAACACAAACCATGTGGCGGTGCAAGTGGCGACGCATCCTGGCGACGACCGGAGCGAACGAGCGACATCATGTCGCTTGGCGGACGCTTGCCCAGACCGATGTCCACGAACGTACCCACGAGCGAGCGCACCATCTGATGGCAGAACGCGTTTGCGCGAATCTCGAACGTCACTACGTCGCCATCACGTCGCCACGACGACTGCATGACGAAACGCCTCATCGAAACGGGCTTCGCCGCGTTCTCGCCGGATGCGGCAGTCGAATCGTTGTCGGTTGCATCCGGCTTGCGACAAAACGCCGAAAAGTCGCGTGAACCCATCACGGCATCGCATGCCAATTGCATCGGACGCACATCAAGAGGCGCGCGAACATGCCACGCCGTCGAGGCCATGAACGGGTCCGGTGTCGGTGAATTCAAGATCGTGTATCGATAGTGACGCCAAATGGCGGTGAATCTCGCGTGGAATGACGCCTCCACCCACTGCGCGGCGCGAACCGCGATGTGCGGCCCGCACAAGGAGTTCAACTTCTTCGGCAGTGAGTCAACATCGACACGACTGGGAAGTTGCACGCTCACGACCTGACCTCGTGCATGCACACCGGCATCGGTTCGCCCGGCAGCCACCAACTCCACCTCTGCTTGGGTGATCTTCTCCAGCGCCTCGGTGAGTGCACCTGCAACGGTGGGAACTTCGGGGTTCGGCGCGAAACCATGGAACACGCTTCCGTCGTAGGCCACCGTCAAGCGCGCGTTGCGACGAGTCGACGCGTTCATTGCCGCTACTCCGTGCAACCAGTAGCAGTGTTCACGGCCGCGCGAAACTCACGGCCGAAGCGAACTAGACGAGTTCGATCCGCGCCATTGGTGCGCGGTCGCCGTTGCGCTCACCCAGTTTGAGAATGCGAACGTAGCCACCGTTGCGCTCCATGTAGCGCGGCGCCACGTTCTTCACGAGCTTGTTGGTCATTTCCTTGTCGTTGAGATACGACTGAATTTGACGAATCTTGTGCAGGCTCGCGGCATCGTTGTTCTGCGCCTTCTTCGCCTTGGAAATGAGCCGCTCGGCGATCGGACGCAGTGCCTTGGCCTTGGCTTCGGTGGTTTCGATTCCCTCGGCGGCAAACAGCGACGCAGCCAGGTTGGCAAGCATCAAACGCTGGTGACCGGCAGAGCCGCCAAACTTCTTGCTACGGCGTGGTTCTGGCATGAGTGATCGTCTCCTTGGTGTTGGCTACGCGTCAGACGCGCAGTGCGAGCCCGCGCTCGTCGAGTTTGCCCCGCACTTCGGCAATGCTTTGTGCACCGAAGTTCGGGAGGCCTACGAGTTCTTCTTCGGTGCGAGCCACGAGGTCGCCGATGGTGTCGATCTTCGCACGCTTCAAGCAGTTGTACGGGCGCTGCGAGAGCATGAGGTCTTCGATTGGCATGTCGAGCTCCGGTGATCCGGAACCACTCATGGTGGACTCGCCCAACTCGATGGCGATCGGCTCGTCACTCAACGAGGCAACCAGGTCGAGCAGGTTGCGCAGCGTTGCACCGGCAGAGGCAAGTGCCTCGGCTGGGGTGATCGAACCGTCGGTCTCGATGTCGAGGATGAGGTTGTCGTAGTTGGTGGACTGTGCAACGCGCGTGGGCTCCACTTCGAAGGTCACGCGACGTACCGGCGAGAACAACGCATCGACAGGAATCACACCGATGGTGCGACGACCCGCATCGCGGTCGCTCCCCATGTAGCCCTTGCCACGCTCGATGGTGATTTCCATCGACAGGCTGCCCTTTGCGGACAAGGTTGCGATGTGCTGCTTGTTGTTCACGAACTCCACGCCGGCCGGAAGGCTGATGTCGCCCGCGGTCAATTCCTTTGGTCCCGTTGCGTCGATGCGAACCGACACCACGTCGTCGACTTCGCTCTTCACCACGATGTCCTTCAGGTTGAGGATGATCTCGGTGACGTCTTCGGTGACACCTTCGATGGTGGTGAACTCGTGGAGGGCCTTGTCGAACTTCACCGACGTGACGGCCGCACCGGGAATGGTGGACAACAACATGCGACGCAGCGAGTTGCCGATCGTGTGTCCGAGTCCTGGCTCGAGTGGTGATACCGAGAACTTCTGACGATTGTTGACGGACTCGCCGACTGCTGAAACTGTTGGGCGCTGAATAACGAGCATGGTGGTATCTCCTGGCTGTTGGTGGGGTTTACTTCGAGTAGAGCTCAACGATGAGTTGTTCCTTGACGGGAACATCGATCTGTTCGCGTGTCGGCACGTCGCGCACGGCAACGGCCTTGCCGCCATCTTGCGCATCGAGCCACGCCGACGGCGCACGGCCGAGCGTGTCGATGTTGTGCTGAATGACGATCATGTTGCGGGCCTTCTCCGACAAGCTGACCACTTGGCCCTTGTCCAAGGTGTACGACGGAATGTTCACACGCTTGCCGTCGACCTTGATCAAACCGTGGCTCACGAACTGGCGGGCTTGAGGACGCGATGCCGCCCAGCCGGCGCGGTACACCACGTTGTCGAGGCGCAGCTCGAGCAAACGGAGAATGTTCTCACCAGTGGGGCCGGATCGGCGCACGGCTTCGTCGTAGATCTTGCGGAATTGACGCTCAAGTACCCCGTAGATGTACTTGGCCTTCTGCTTTTCCTGCAACTGGTTGAGGTATTCGCCATCGCTCGAACGGCGACGGGTGCGACCATGGGCACCTGGTGGGAAGGGGCGGCGCTCCAGCGCCTTGGTGCCCTTGGCATTTTCAAACACGTTGATGCCGAGACGGCGCGAGATACGAACCTTTGGACCTGTGTAACGAGCCATGACTACGGACGCTTCCTCTTTGGTTGACGGCAACCGTTGTGTGGCACCGGGCTGACATCTTTCACGCTGGTGACCTCGATACCGAGGTTCTGAATGGAGCGCAACGCAGTGTCTCGACCAGAACCCGGACCCTTCACCAACACTTCAGCGCGACGGAGTCCCATTTCCATTGCTGCACGACCGGCCTTCTCGGCGGCCATTTGCGCGGCAAACGGGGTGCTCTTGCGCGAACCGGAGAAACCAACGCCACCCGACGACGCCCAGGCGATGACGTTGCCCGATGCGTCGGTAATGGACACGATGGTGTTGTTGAAGGTGCTCTTGATGTGCACCACACCGGTATTGACGTTCTTGCGTTCGCGCTTGCGCGATTTGCGCGGTGCTGCTGGGGTTGCTGCTGTGTCCGACATTTACTTCCTCACGGCGACTTTCTTGTTGGCGACGGTCTTCTTTGGTCCCTTGCGGGTGCGAGCGTTGGTGTGGGTGCGCTGACCGCGCACGGGCAGTCCCTTGCGGTGACGGGTGCCCTGGTAGGAACCCGTTTCGATCTTGCGCTTGATGTCCTGCTGCACGTCGCGACGACGATCGCCTTCCACCTTCAAGTTGTTCTCGATGTACACACGAATCTTGTTCACGTCGGAGTCAGAAAGATCGCGCACACGCGCGCTGGGGTTGATGCCCAAGTCTTGGCACATCTTGGCCGACGACGGACGACCAATGCCGTGAATGTAGGTGAGCGCAATTTCCACTCGCTTCTCGCGTGGGATGTCGACTCCGGAGATACGTGCCATGTGATGAAACCTCTTAACCCTGACGCTGCTTGTGTCGTGGGTTCTCGCAAATCACCATGATGCGACCATGGCGACGAATGACTTTGCACTTTTCGCACATCTTCTTCACGCTTGGTCGGACCTTCACGGTGATCTCTTTCTTATTTGAATCTGAATGTGATACGACCTCGGGTGAGGTCGTACGGTGATAACTCGACTTGTACTCGATCTCCTGGATTGATTCGGATGTAATTCACCCGCATCTTTCCCGAGATGTGCGCCAAGACGGAACGCCCGTTGGAAAGTTCCACTCGAAACATCGCGTTGGGCAACGATTCGGTGATCGTGCCTTCCAGCACGATGGCATCTTCCTTATTTTTTGCCAGAACTGACTCCTTCGGGCCCCGCAGGGCGACTCAGAACGCTATCGGGACGTCCGCCCGTCGCCACCCGGGGCGGTCATCCCCGTGGCATTGACGATGGCCGACACCATGCGGGCGTACACGTCGTCGGGCGACCCCACCCCATCCACCACGGCCAACACTCCCTTTTTCCGATAGTGGGCAATCAGTGGTGCGGTTTGCTCCTCATACAAGGCCAGGCGCCGTTCGACGGCCTCGGGTGAATCGTCGGCACGCTGTTCGGCGGCGCGACGGGCATTCAACCGCTCGATCACCAGCTCACGAGGCACCTCGAGGTCCACCACGATGTTGATCGGACGAGCCCGGGCAATCTCGTCGAGCGCCAATGCTTGTGGCAACGTGCGCGGGAATCCGTCGAGCAAGTACCCGTGGGTGCGGGCATCGGGTTCGCCCAATCGACCCTGTACGAGGCTGCCCATCAACTCGTCGTTGACCAGTCCCCCGTTGTCGATGATCTCCTTCACCGCTTTGCCAACCGGCGTTGCGTTCTTGATGGCGTTACGCAACATTTCACCCGTGGAAATGTGCGCGATGCCGTAGTGCGCCGCAATCCTGGCGCCCTGCGTTCCCTTGCCCGAACCTTGCCGGCCGAGTAGGACCAGCCGAATCGTCACTTCAGGAAGCCCTGATAGTCGCGCTGCATCAGTTGGCTGTCGATCTGACGCATGAGTTCGAGCGCAACACCTACTGCAATCAACACCGTGGTGCCGGCAAAGGGGAAGCTCTGCACATCGCCCACCCACAAGATGATGTACGGCAGGATGGCGATGAACGCGACAAACAGTGCACCCGGCAACGTGATGCGGTTGACGGCCTTACCGAGGTACGACTCGGTTTGCGGACCAGGACGAATGCCAGGAATGAAGCCGCCTTGCTTTCGCAACTGATCGGCTTGGCGAATCGGATCGAACGCGATGGAATTGTAGAAATATGCGAACGCGATGATCATGACGAAGAAGATGGTGATGTACAACATGTTCTGACTGTTGATGAGGTACCGGTCGACGAAACGAGCGATGGACCCTCTCCAACCTTCGGCACTACCCAGCATGTTGGACAGCAACACCGGCAACAACAACACCGACGACGCAAAGATGATCGGAATCACTCCGGACTGGTTGACCTTGAGCGGAATGTACGTGCTCTGGCCACCGAACTGACGGCGACCCACTACGCGCTTGGCGAACTGCACCGGGATTCGACGTTGACCGAGCTCCACGCGGACCACCGCAGCAAGAATCAGCAGTGTGACACCTACCAGCACGATGAAGACGACCGTCTTCTTGCTCTGCAACAGCGAGTAGTAGCTGTACGGAAGGTCACTGACGATCGACACGAAAATCATCATCGACATACCGTTGCCAATGCCCCGCTGACTGATCAACTCGCCCATCCACATGAGCATGGTGGTGCCGGCCACGAGCGTTGGAATCACGATCAATGCACGTGGCATGAACGGATCCAGCAACACCACGTCGGGCACCGTGGCAGCTGCACCGAAGAACGCAGAACCATTGCCCTGTCCGAAGATGAAGGTGAGGCCGGCCGCCTGCAGCGTCGCGATGGCGACGGCGACATAACGGGTCCACTGGGTGATCTTGCGCTGACCAGTGGCGCCTTCTTGCTGCCACTGCTCGAGCTTTGGAATCACGACGGTGAGCACCTGCATGATGATGCTGGCGGTGATGTACGGCATGATGCCGAGTGCAAAAATGGAGAAGCTGCCGAACGCTCCACCCGAGAACAGGTTCAAGAATCCGAGGGCGCCTTGTGACTGCGACGCCTCACGCAACTGGCTGACTGCTTGCGCATCCACGCCTGGAGCACGCAACGACACACCGACTCGATAGATGGCGAAGATGAACAGCGTGAACAACACCTTGTTGCGCAAATCCGCAACCGTGAACAGGCTCTTGATCCGTGCGAACATGGTCGATGCTGGTTCCTTGTGAGCGAAAACTAGCGGTTGGTGTACTGGCTGCCGCTAGCCGGCGGACGCACGCCGCGGAACGGCTTGGGCAGAATCGTGATGGTGCCACCTGCGGCGGTGATTGCCTCTTGTGCGGTTGTAGACACTGCATGTACCGACAACTTCAAGGCCTTGCCAACCTTGCCACGGCCGAGGACCTTCACCATGTTGCCCTTGCGGATGAGACCCTTCTCGATCAGCAGCGCTGCCGTGATCTCGGTGACGCCGAGCGAATCCAAGGTGTCGAGGTTGATCGCCTGGTACTCCACGCGGAAAGGGTTGTTGAAGCCCTTCAACTTCGGAACACGCTGCTTGAGGGGCATCTGACCACCTTCGAAGCCACGTGCCACCGTGTTGCGGGCGTACTGACCCTTCGTACCGCGACCGGCGGTCTTGCCGCCCTTACCGCCGATACCACGACCGACGCGCTTGGGCGCCTTACGGGCTCCGTGTTTTGGTCCGACCTGATCTACGCGCATGGTCAGCTGCCTTTCTTGTCGCTAATGACGATGTCGATGAGGTGCGGAACGCGCGCAATCATGCCGCGAATCTCCGGGCGATCGGGCAACACGTTGGTGTCACCAATCTTGCGCAAGCCCAATGCGCGCATGGTGGCGCGGGTCTTGGGCATGCTGCCGATTTGTGAACGCTTCTGACGAACGGTGATGGTTTTTTCTGCCATGGTTTCCTCTATCGAGCCTGTGCTCGGGACTTCTTGGTGTCGTTGTACGCACGCAACAAGCCGCGCGGAACAAAGTCGTCTTCGGCGAGACCGCGACGCTTGGCCACATCGTCGGGACGCAACAGCGACCGAAGGCCGTTGATGGTTGCACGGGCAACGTTGATGGCGTTGGACGAGCCCATCGACTTTGCGAGGACGTCCTTGATCCCGGCTTCCTCCAAGATGATGCGGGCTGCACCACCGGCGATAACTCCGGTACCGGGAGCAGCAGGCTTCAACATGACGCGAGCTGCACCATTGACACCTTCGATGGCGTGGGTGATGGTGGGACCGGCAAGCGCCACGTGAAACACGTTGCGCTTGGCATCTTCGGTGCCCTTTTGGATCGCCAACGGAACTTCACGCGCTTTGCCGTAGCCCAAACCAACTCGACCAGCCTTGTCACCGATGACGACGATGGCGGCGAACTGGAATCGACGACCACCCTTCACCACTTTGGCGACACGGTTGACGTGCACGACACGCGACTCACCGAACTCCCCTGGCTTTGCCTCTGGACGCGGCTCACGACGTTCGCGCGGACGGCGCTCGCGACGGTTGCGGCCTTCTGCTGCCTCTGGTTGCTGTACGTCAGTCATTAGAACTCCAATCCTGCGGCGCGAGCCGCTTCGGCGATGGCCGCAACGCGGCCGTGATAGAGAAAGCCGCCGCGGTCGAACACCACCGAGGTAATTCCGGCTTGCTTGGCGCGCTCGGCAACGAGGGTTCCGACGGCAGTTGCCGCAGCAACGTTGCTACCCGACTGCTTCTTTCGGAAGTCTGCTTCAAGCGACGAGGCAGAAACGATGGTTCGACCACTGTCGTCGTCGATCACTTGCGCGCTGAGATGCTTGTTGCTGCGATAGATCGCAAGGCGTGGGCGTGCGGCAGTGCCGTGCACCTTCTTGCGCACGCGACGGTGGCGTCGAACGCGAAGTTCTTGGCGTTTCTTGGCGATAGCGGTCATCGTTGCTCCTACTTCTTGCCCGTCTTGCCGGCTTTGCGCAGCACGCGCTCGTTCGCATAGCGAACACCTTTGCCCTTGTACGGCTCTGGTGAACGGAACGAACGAATTTCTGCGGCTACCTGGCCGACGAGTTCCTTGTCGACACCCTTCACGATGATTCGTGTTGGTGCCGGCACCTCGAACGTGACACCCTTGGGTGCCGCATACGGCACAGGGTGTGAAAAGCCGAGCGCAAGCTCCAACTTGTCTTGTCCCTTGGCAACGGCGCGATAACCCACGCCGATGATTTCGAGTTCCTTCACGTAACCCTCGGTGACACCGCTCACCATGTTGTTCACCATCGCGCGGATCATCCCGTGGCTGGCGCGAACATCGCGGGTTTCACTTGCGCGCTCGACCACCACGGTGGATTCGACTTTCTTCACCGAAATGCCGGCCGGCAACTGTCGCGAAAGGGAACCCTTGCTCCCCTTCACGGTGATGCTGGTGCCGGCAATGGTGACCTCCACTCCCTGCGGAATGGTGACGGCTGCTTTACCTACGCGTGACATGTGTGCTCCTCACTTACCAGACGTAACACATGACTTCGCCGCCCACGTTGCGCTTGCGCGCCTCGCGATCGGTCATGAGCCCGTGGCTTGTGGATAGAACTGCAACGCCGAGACCGCCAAGGACACGAGGTACTTCGGTGGCACGACGATAGATACGCAGGCCCGGCGTGGACACGCGCTTGATTCCGAGAATCGTGCGACGACGATCATCGGAGTACTTCATCTGGATCTTCAGCACCTTGTGTGCCGCGGTCTCGCCTTCCACCACCGAAAAGTCGGCGATGTAGCCCTCTTTCTTGAGAATCTCGGCGAGAGCCAGCTTCTGCTTGGACGACGGCATGAGCACTTCGTCGCGCATCGCCACATTCGCATTGCGAATGCGGGTGAGCATGTCGGAGATTGGATCAGTAATCATGTTGCCTACCAGCTCGACTTTCGCAGTCCGGGAATCTCGCCAGCGTGCGCGAGTTCGCGCAAGCAAATGCGGCAGAGACCGAACTTGCGGTACACCGCACGGGCACGACCACAGCGCTGACAGCGCGTGTAGCCGCGAACCTTGAACTTCGGTGTCGCCGCTGCTTTGTTACGGAGTGACTTCTTGGCCATTGGTGTTGAATCTTCCTTTTCCTACGAATTTCCCTGAACGACGGACTTCTTCTTGGTTTGCTTCTTCGAACGCTTGGTGGAAGCCGGCATCTCGCCCTTGCGGAACGGGAAGCCGAACGCATCAAGCAGGGCCTTTCCGGTCAAGTCGTCCTTGGCCGAGGTCACGATGGTGATGTCCATGCCACGAGGAGCGTCGACGCGGTCGTAGTTGATTTCCATGAACACGAGCTGTTCGGTAAGTCCGAAGGTGTAGTTGCCGTTGCCATCCCATGAACGACCGGGCAAACCGCGGAAGTCACGAATGCGGGGAATGGCCACCGACAGGAGCCGATCGAAGAATTCCCACATACGATCGCCGCGCAGGGTGACCTTGGCGCCGATTGCCTGGTTCTCGCGCAACTTGAACGAGGCGATCGCGATACGCGACTTGGTGACGATGGGCTTTTGGCCGGTGATCGCCGTGAGGTCGGCCACTGCCCCATCGAGCAACGACGCCTGCTGGGTTGCCTTGCCGACACCCATGTTGATGACGATCTTCTCCAACACCGGCACCTGCATCGGATTGGTGACGCCAAGTTGCGTCATGAGGTCGGTTCGCACCACTTCGCGGTAATGCTGCTTCAAACGAGGGATATACGTGGTGGTTGACATCAGATTTCGTCTCCTGTGCGACGCGCAATGCGCACCTTGTTGCCCTTGGCATCGACCTTGAAGCCGACACGCGTGACCTTGCCTTTGTGCACCAACATCACGTTGGACGCAGCAATGGGCATTTCAATTTCCTTGATCTCGCTCTGCTGCTTTTCGTTGCGGCGGATGGTGTGGCGCTTGGCGATATTCACGCCTTCCACTACCACCTTGTTGGCCGCAGGCAGAACCTGCTTGATCTGGCCTTCTTTGCCGGCGTTCTTGCCGTGAATCACTCGCACGGTGTCACCTTTGCGCAGTTTCATGGTTAGAGCACCTCCGGGGCCAGCGACACGATTCGCATGAACTTCTTGTCGCGCAGTTCACGGCCGACTGGTCCGAAAATACGGGTACCGCGTGGCGTGAGATCTTCCTTGATGAGTACGGCCGCATTCTCGTCGAAACGGATGTAACTGCCGTCGGGACGACGCTTTTCCTTTGCAACACGCACGACCACACAGCGAACCACTTCGCCCTGCTTCACGCCTGCACCCGGGATGGCGTCCTTCACGGTGCCGATGAAGACGTCGCCGATCGAGGCGTAACGACGGCGCGTGCCACCGAGCACCTTGATGACGAGCACTTCACGAGCGCCACTGTTGTCGGCAACCTTGAGACGGCTTTCTTGCTGAATCATTTTGCACGCTCCAGAACTTCCACCACGCGCCAGCGCTTGGTCTTGCTCAACGGGCGGGTTTCCTCCACGCGCACTTTGTCGCCCGCCTTGGCATCGTTGGCCTCGTCGTGGGCGTAGAGCTTCTTGGTGCGGGTGATGAACTTGTCGTACTTGGGGTGACGTACACGCTCGACGATCGCAATGACGACCGTCTTGTTCATCTTGTTGGAGACCACGAGACCTTCACGGATCTTGCGGTTGTTTCGAACGGTGGTATCGGCCATTATCGGCTCGCTTTCGTGTTGCTGGCGGCTTCGGCGGCTTCGATCTCGCGACGTCGAATCACGAGGTTGATGCGCGCAATCTGACGACGGATCTTGCCGATACGTGCAGTGTCGGTGAGCTGACCGGTGGCCAACTTGAAACGAGAGTCGAGCGCGTCTTGCTTGGCGTTCTCCAACTCCTCCACCAACGAGGCGAGGTCGAGTTCGTTGAGCTCCGACTGTGACTTGCCGTACTTCTCTGCCATGACTAGATGCCCTCCTCGCGATGGATGATGCGGCACTTGATCGGCAGCTTCTGCACCGCACGGCTCAACGCCTGTGTTGCAACGTCCGACGTCGGGTACGACAACTCGAACAAAATGCGGCCCGGCTTCACCACGGCCACCCACAACTCGGGGTTGCCTTTTCCGGAACCCATTCGGGTTTCGGCCGGCTTCTTGGTCACCGACTTGTCGGGGAACACGTTGATCCACACCTTGCCACCGCGCTTGATGTGACGGGTCATGGCAATACGAGCAGCTTCGATCTGGCGGGAGGTGATCCAACCTGGCTCGAGTGCTTGGATGCCGTACTCACCGAAGGCGAGTTCACGGGCACCCTTGGAGTTGCCCTTCATGCGCCCGCGATGGTGCTTGCGGTGTTTGACTTTCTTCGGCTGCAACATGGTTAGTCCTTCTTGAAGTGCGGGGTCTCGGACGAATCATGGATACGACGCTCGATCTCTTCTTCCTCGGCGAGCAAACGCTCGAGCTCGGGATCGGCTTCCTTCACCAACGGGCTCACTTCGTCATCGCCGACACGCGGGCCGGCCGATGTGATCACACTGGCAACGCGTGGTGCTGCGGCAAGCGTGTCGCCGGCGGCCATCTGGGCTTCGCGCAGCGCGCGGTCGGCATTGTCGGTGGAGTACGGGAGAATTTCACCCTTGTACAACCACACCTTGATGCCAACACGTCCAGCTGACGTGATCGCCTCGCGGAATCCGTAGTCGATGTTCGCGCGCAACGTGTGCAATGGAACGCGACCTTCGCGGTACCATTCGCGGCGGGTCATTTCTGCTCCACCAAGACGACCCGAGCACTGAATTCGAATTCCCTGTGCGCCGGCCTTCTGCGCATTTTGCACTGCACGCTTCATCGCACGGCGGAACGCCACGCGGTTGGCGAGCTGATCGGCAACACCTTGGGCAACGAGAGCGGCGTCGAGTTCAGACTCCTTGATTTCGTTGATGTTCAACTGAATCTTGTTGTTGCCGGTGAGTCGTGACAAATGCTCACGCAATTCGTTGGCCTTGGCGCCGGCTTTGCCGATGACCACGCCAGGACGCGCAGTGTGAATGTCGACGCGCAACTTGTCGAGCGTGCGCTCGATGTCGATACGGCTCACTGCGGCATCCGCCAGACGGTCCATGAGGTAACCGCGAATCTTCCAGTCCTCCGTGAGGTACTGGCGATACTGCTTCTTGCCGGCGAACCACTTGCTCTTCCAGTCGGTGGTGATGCCGAGACGGAAGCCGTACGGATTGATCTTCTGACCCATTACTTCGACTCCTCGGTGCTTGGCGTTTCGGCGCCGTCGTTGGTTGCTGCGCCCGCCGATTCGTCGGCCGATGCGTTCTTTGCGTCGCTCGCCTGTTCGGCGGCGGCACGAGCCTTGCTGGCGGCAACGCGCTGGCGGCGCTGCGCCTTTTCGCTACGTCCACCCGATGCGTCGCTGGCTTCGCGAATCTTCAACTCGTCCGGCGAGAACGCGTCCACCACGATGGTGACGTGTGCACCACGGCGCAGGCGTGTGTTTGCCCGACCACGAGCGCGCGGACGGAAACGCTTGATGGTTGGCGATTCGTCGGCGAAGCAGGCCTTCACGTAGAGCGTCTCTTCGTCGAGCGACAGATTGTTGGTGGCGTTGGCAACCGCCGACTTGAGCAGCTTTTGCACGATTCGTGCTGCTTCCACGCTGTGCAGGCTCAGCACTTCGCTGGCCGAGGTCACATCCAGTCCACGCACCTGATTGAGCACGGGACGGAACTTCGATGCCGACATACGCACCCAGCGCAGTTGCGCCTTGGCGCCACTGCTCGAACCCGCAATGCGGTTCGCTTCGTTCAGCTTCGGACCGGTCACGACGAGGCTCCTGGCGACGGCGCTGCGGAGGTTTCAGTTCCCGCCATCTTTTCCTGGCTGGCGTGCGACTTGAAGGTCCGGGTGTTGGCGAACTCACCCAACTTGTGTCCCACCATCGACTCGCTGATGTACACCGGCACGTGCTTGCGACCATCGTGCACCGCAAACGTGTGACCAACCATGTCGGGGATGATGGTGCTGCGACGCGACCACGTCTTGATTGGCTTGCGATCGCCGCTCTCGTTCATTGCATCGAGCTTCTTCAAGAGATGCTCGTCGACGAAGGGGCCCTTTTTCAGACTGCGTGCCATGAATTAACTACGTGCCTTTCCTGAACGACGACGACGCACGATGAACTGCTGCGACGCCTTGGTCTTCTTGCGGGTACGACGCTCCGGCTTGCCCCATGGCGACACCGCTGGGCGGCCACCTGAGGTCTTGCCTTCTCCACCACCGAGTGGGTGGTCGACGGGGTTCATTGCAACACCACGTGATTGTGGGCGCACACCCTTCCAACGGTTACGACCGGCTTTACCGATCTTCACCAATTCGTGCTCGGCGTTGCCGACTTCACCGATGGTGGCGCGACAGTCGATGGGAACGCGACGCATTTCGGTGCTCGGCATGCGCAAGGTGGCGAAGTCGCCTTCCTTGGCAACCAACTGCACCGACACGCCGGCTGAACGCGCAATGCGTCCACCCTGACCTGGACGCATTTCTACGTTGTGCACCACGGTGCCGACCGGCACATAGCGAAGCGGCAATGCGTTTCCTGGCTTGATGTCGGCGCGCTGACCACTCTCCAAATGCTGACCAACCTCCACACCCTTTGGCGCCAAGATGTACGCCTTGGTGCCATCGAGGTAGTGCAACAATGCAATGCGGCACGTGCGGTTGGGGTCGTACTCGATCGCTGCAACCTTGGCGCGCACTTCGTCCTTGCTGCGCTTCCAGTCGATGATGCGGTACTGCTGCTTGTGGCCACCACCCTTGTGACGCGAGGTAATGCGACCACCGGCGTTGCGACCACCGCGCTCGGGCTTGGAGGTGACGAGCGACTTTTCCGGGCGCGACTTGGTGATCTCGGAGAAGTCGTGCGACGTCTGGAATCGACGACCGCTGCTTGTGGGGCGACGTTTGCGAATGGCCATGGGTTACCTGATTAGTTCTCGAACAGCGGGATTTGTTGACCGGGAGCGAGTGTGACGATGGCCCGCTTGGCACCATCACGCACACCTACGCGATTCGTGCCACGCGTAATACGACGCTTGCCACGACGATTGAGAGTGTTCACCTTGACCACCTGCACGTTGAAGATTCGCTGCACGGCGTCACGGATTTCCGGCTTGCTTGCCGACGGGTGCACCTCGAAGGTGTACACGCCGATGCTGGAGCCGGCATAGCTCTTCTCCGAAACAACCGGACGAAGAATCACGTCACGAGGATCTTTCACTTTGCACCTCCATTGACGACGGGAAGGCTGTCCTGCGAGAAGACCACCCAGTCGCTGCACAACACGTCGTAGGCGTTCAGTTCGCTGGTGAGCACCACGTGAACGTTGCCGAGATTACGCATGCTCTTGGCAGCATCGCTCGTAGCGGACTTCACGACAACGAGCACCTTGCCCGAGGTGCCGAGTGCTGCAAGGGCTGCTGCACCGGCCTTGGCGCTTGGCTTGTCGAAGGACCATGCATCCACCACGACGACCTTGCCGTCCTTGGTGCGATCCGACAAGGCCGAACGCAGCGCCAATTGCACCATCTTCTTCGGAGTGCGCTGGCCGTACTTGCGGGGAGTTGGGCCGAGAGTGACGGCACCACCCGAAAAGTGCGGGGCGCGAATCGAACCCTGACGGGCGTTACCGGTTCCCTTTTGGCTGAATGGCTTCTTGCCACCACCACTCACCTCGGCGCGACCCTTGGTGCTCTGGGTTCCTGCGCGACGGTGAGCCAACTGCGCGGTCACCACTTGGTGCATTACCGCGATGTTGGGAACGATGCCAAAGAAGTCATCCGGCAACTCCACGCTCGACGCACTCTTGCCACTGGCGTTCTTCATTGTGAGCTTGGCCATGATTACTTGCCACCCTTCACTGCATCACGAACGATGACCACGCCACCGTTCGGTCCTGGCACAGCCCCCTTGACGAGCAGCAGGTTGCGCTCGGAATCGGCTTGCACCACTTCAAGATTGAGAATCGTCACCTGTTCGTGGCCAAGGTGACCGGCCATCCGCATTCCGCGGAATACTCGACCGGGGAAAGAACGTTGACCAATCGAGCCAGGAGCACGGTGGTGCTTGTGGTTACCGTGCGCCGCGCCTTGACCCTGGAAGTTGTGGCGCTTCATGCCGCCAGCAAAACCCTTACCGCGACTTACTGCAGTGACATCGACGATTTCGCCTGCAGCGAGCTTGTCCACACCAATTTCCTGACCGACTTCAAAGCCGTCGACGGAGTCGAGACGCAATTCCACCAAGCGACGTCCTGGTGCCACGCCGTGTTTGGCGAAGTGACCGGCTGCTGCCTTGTTGAGCTTCTTTTCGTCCTTTTGGCCGTACGTCACTTGCAGTGCGTTGTAGCCGTCGGACTCCTTCGTCTTCACCTGCACGATGCGCAAGGGCTCCACGCGCAACACGGTGACGGGCACGACACGACGGTCTTCTGTCCAGACTTGCGTCATGCCGACCTTTTCGCCGACGATCGCTTTCTGTGCCATGGTGAACCTTTTCTGCTTCGTTTCTGATGTGGGTATTCGTTGGGTATGTCGAATTCGTTTTCACGAAAAAGCCCCGCTCGGCAAAGCCGGCGGAGCCCGAGATCGTTTTCGCTGTGAGGTACCTGACGAGTCAGGCGCACACAGACATCACTTGAGGAGCGGGAAACCCCGCTCCAAACGCGAGGAGTCACGCTATCGGCACTCCGCCGAGAACCACCCGGGCCCTACCGGAAATCCACCGCTCTCCAACGAGCGGCTGAACAGGTGTTTGCCCTCGCGGGGTCAGTCGCGTGGGCGGGCGACCAGTGTGGCGGTGAGGGTCAGACGCTCGCCATCTCGCACCAAGTCGATGGTGATGGAGTCGCCAGGACTTCGGTCGCGAATCGCTGCTACCAGCCCGGCTTGCCCATTGACGGGCTCGCCGTCCACTGCCAACACGATGTCGCCCACCACAAAGCCGGCTTGCTTTGCCGGCGAACCGGCCTGCACGGTGGAAATGATCGATCCAACTCCCCCATCGATGCGTGGCTCGAGACTGACTCCGAGGAAACCCTCTTCACGTGCGTCACCCGACGCTTGACTGCGCAACTGCTCGAGCACGGCCAGCACTTCGTCGACGGAAATGGCAAATCCAATGTTGTTGGCCGACGAATTCGTGTCGCCACGTGCAACTGCAGTGTTGATACCCACCACCTCACCACGCATGTTCACCAGTGGTCCACCGGAGTTTCCGGAGGAGATCGCGGCGTCGGTCTGAATGAGACTGTTCAATGCACCAGAGTCGGTGAAGATCGTTCGCCTCAACGCCGACACGATTCCCGTGGTCACGCTTGGTCCACCGTCGAGCGCAAGGGCATATCCGATTGCAACCACCTGATCGCCAACGCGCACACTGCCTGGTTTGGCAAAGGTTGCCGCGGTCAAACCCGCTGCGTTCACCTGCAACAACGCCAGATCGTTGCCGGCATCTGCTGCAAGAACCGTTGCAATGACGGGCTCGGTGTCACCGGCAAAGCGGACACGAACCTCGCTGGCGCCTTCCACAACGTGGGCATTCGTGAGAATTTCTCCACCACTCGTCACCACCACTCCCGTGCCGGTTGCTTCACCTTCGGTCACACCACCATCCACGGAACTCGAAATGGTCACGACACTGTTGGCAATGCGCTGAGCTGCTTGCGCGACACCAGAGACGTCGGAGGAATCCGCATCCGACACCACGGGAGCAGCAGTTATCTGGGTGTACGGCTCGTCCGAACTCGAACTGGCGGACTCGTCAACCTGTGTGGCAATGACACCGCCGATGAATCCGGAGATCAACGACAACAAGACGGCGAGCGCCGCTATCCGAGCGAGCCCTACGCGGCTGGCGCCACGCTCACGGACCGACTCGACAGGAGAAGGTGGTGGGAAGGGGAAACTCATATCTGAGTTCTACCTGCTCACGTACGGCGCAAGGGGGTACGGCCCTGTGATTCTTGCCAATTTCTTACGCCGTACCTGGCGTGCGCACGGACCCCGAAAGGCCTTAGTTCATCTTGATTTCGATGTCAACGCCAGCGGCAATCTCGAGACGCTGCAACGTCTCCACCGTCTTGGCGTTGGCATCAACGATGTCGATGAGGCGCTTGTGGATGCGCATCTCGAAGTGCTCGCGAGAGTCCTTGTCGACGTGAGGTCCACGGATCACCGTGTAACGGTGCTTGTCGGTGGGCAACGGAATCGGACCGCGGACCGTCGCGGCAGTGCGCACGACGGTTTCCACGATCTTCTTCGACTCGTTGTCGAGCACGACATGGTCGAACGCCTTCAGGCGGATACGAATCCCCTGTTTTTGCGCCATGATCGTGCCCTGTTCCTTCTCGTCGTTACTTCAGGATCTTCGTGACGCGACCGGCACCAACAGTGCGGCCACCTTCGCGGATGGCAAAGCGCAAACCTTCGTCCATGGCGATTGGCTTACCGAGCTCCACCGTCATGACGACGTTGTCACCAGGCATCACCATCTCGGTACCGGCGGGCAACTGGATGGTGCCAGTCACGTCGGTGGTACGGAAGAAGAACTGCGGACGGTAGTTGTTGAAGAACGGCTTGTGACGGCCACCCTCCTCCTTCTTCAGAACGTAGACCTGTCCTTCGAAGTTGGTGTGTGGGGTGATTGAGCCCGGCTTGCAGAGCACTTGACCGCGCTCCACGTCTTCCTTCTTCGTGCCGCGCAACAGCGCACCGATGTTGTCACCGGCTTGACCTTCGTCGAGCAACTTGCGGAACATTTCCACACCGGTGCAGACGGTCTTTTGCGTGTCACGCAGACCGACGATTTCGATTTCGTCGCCGGTGTTGACCTTGCCCTGCTCCACCTTGCCGGTGACGACGGTGCCACGACCAGTGATCGTGAACACGTCTTCGATTGGCATGAGGAACGGCTTGTCGAGTTCACGCTTTGGCTGCGGGATGTAGTCGTCGCACGCCTTCATGAGCTCCATGATCTTTTCTTGCCACGCGGCGTCGCCTTCGAGTGCCTTCAGGGCCGAGACGCGCACTACTGGCACGTCCTTGCCCGGGAACTCGTACGAAGTGAGCAGGTCGCGGATTTCTTCCTCCACGAGACCGAGCATGTCTTCGTCGTCCACCATGTCGGCCTTGTTCAGGGCGACCACGATGTACGGCACGCCGACCTGACGAGCAAGCAGCACGTGCTCGCGAGTCTGTGGCATTGGGCCGTCGGTCGCTGCAACCACGAGGATTGCGCCGTCGACCTGCGCGGCACCAGTGATCATGTTCTTGATGTAGTCGGCGTGACCGGGCATGTCGACGTGTGCGTAGTGACGGTTCTCCGTCTCGTACTCGATGTGCGCGATCGAGATGGTGATGCCGCGCGCCTTCTCTTCCGGCGCCTTGTCGATCTGGTCGAACGGCGTGTACTCGGCGAGACCCTTGTCGGCGAGCGTCTTGGAGATCGCTGCGGTCAGTGTGGTCTTGCCGTGGTCAATGTGGCCCATCGTGCCGATGTTGACGTGGGGCTTGTTGCGCTCGAACTTGCCTTTCGACATGTTGATTTCTCTCCTCTTGTTGCTGTTTCTTTGTTGAGACCTGAATTTGCTATTCCCCGCGCACCCGCTTGACAATCTCTTGCGAGATGGCCTCTGGTACCTGTTGGTACGAGTGGAATTGCATCGTGTACGTCGCTCGCCCCTGGGTGCGAGAACGCAAATCTGTACTGTATCCGAACATTTCCGAAAGCGGAACCTGCGCACGCACGTTTTGGAAATTTCCGTTGGCTTCCATGCCTTCGATACGCCCGCGGCGGCTGGAAAGGTCGCCAATGACGTCACCCATGTGGTTTTCTGGGGTTACCACTTCCACCGCCATGATCGGTTCCAAGAGCACCGGCTTGGCCAGTCCGGCAGCCTTTTTGAACGCCATCTGACCGGCGATCTTGAACGCCATTTCGTTGGAGTCAACGTCGTGGTACTGACCATCAACGAGGCTCACCTTGACGTCCACCGTCGGATATCCGGCGAGCACGCCGTTGTCGAGCGCTGCCTGAATGCCTTGGTTGGTGGGCTGAATGAACTCGCGTGGAATACGACCACCCTTGATGTCGTCGACGAACTCGTAGCCCTTGCCCGGGTTCGGCTCGACCGTGATCTTCACGACGGCGAACTGTCCAGAACCACCCGACTGCTTGATGTGGCGGTACTCCACCGTGTCGACGGTCTTCGTGACGGTTTCGCGGTAGGCCACTTGTGGCTTACCCACCGTTGCGTCGACGTTGAATTCACGCTGCATACGGTCGACGAGGATTTCCAGGTGCAACTCGCCCATGCCTGAGATCACGGTCTGGCCGGTCTCATGGTCGGTGCGCACACGGAACGTTGGGTCTTCGTCGGACAACGACTTGAGGGCTTTGCCCAACTTGTCTTGGTCGTTCTTGGTCTTTGGCTCGATTGCCACGTGAATCACGGGATCCGGGAAGATCATGCGCTCGAGGATGATCGGATTGTCGCGGTCGCACAGCGTGTCACCGGTGGTGACTTCCTTGAAGCCCAGACCGGCAACGATGTCGCCTGCACGCGCTACGTCGATGTCCTCGCGTTGGTTTGCATGCATCAACAACAAACGGCCGACACGTTCACGCTTTTCTTTCACGGAGTTGTACAACTCTTCGCCTTTGGCAATCTTGCCGGAGTACACGCGGAAATACGTGAGCTTGCCGAACGGGTCGGCAACGATCTTGAATGCCAGCGCGGCAAATGGTGCACTCTCGCTCGCCTCGCGTGAAATCTGTTCGTCACCCTTCAGGTTGGTGCCTTCTGCGGCGGGAATGTCGAGAGGTGATGGCAAGTAGTCAACGACGGCATCCAGCATTTGCTGCACGCCCTTGTTCTTGAATGCCGAGCCGCACAACACCGGCACGAAGCTGAATGCGAGGGTGCCGGCGCGAATCGCCGTGCGCAAATCCTCTTCGCTCAGATCGCCATCGGCGAGGTAACGCTCCATGATGGCTTCGTTCTCGCCTGCTGCAAGCTCGAGCAACTCAGCTCGGTACTGCTTGGCCTTCTCGACGTACTCGGCAGGAATGTCGGCTTCGAAGTACTTGGAGTCCTTGTCGTCGCCGTCCCACTGAATGGACTTCATCTTGACGATGTCGATGATGCCGCGGTACTCCTGCTCGCCGCCGAGCGGCAAGTGAATGACCGCCGGGACGCTCTGCAGACGATCCTTGATCATGTCGACGGTTCGGTAGAAATTGGCGCCGGTGCGGTCCATCTTGTTCACGAAGCACAGGCGAGGAACGCGGTACTTGTTGGCTTGGCGCCACACGGTTTCGGTTTGCGGCTCTACACCAGCCACCGAGTCGAACACTGCCACTGCTCCGTCGAGCACGCGCAATGAACGCTCCACTTCGATGGTGAAGTCCACGTGGCCAGGGGTGTCGATGATGTTGATGCGATGGTCGCGCCAGAATGCCGTCGTTGCAGCGGCGGTAATGGTGATTCCGCGCTCTTGTTCCTGGGCCATGTGGTCCATGATCGCTGCACCTTCGTGCACTTCACCGATCTTGTAGGTCTTGCCGGTGTAGTAGAGCACGCGCTCGGTAGTGGTGGTCTTGCCTGCGTCGATGTGCGCCATGATGCCGATATTGCGATAGCGCTCGAGTGGAAACTCTCTTTCAGACATGGGGAAATACTCCGTGCGTTGACTAGTCGGGGTGAGCGGATTACCAGCGGTAGTGCGCGAATGCTTTGTTGGCTTCCGCCATCTTCTGCATGTCTTCGCGCTTCTTCATCGATGCACCGACACCGTTGGAGGCATCGAGCAATTCGTTGGCCAAACACTCGGCCATGGTCTTTTCGCGGCGATCTCGCGCGTTGTCGACCACCCAGCGAATGGCCAGCGTCATCGAACGACGCGGCTTCACTTCGACGGGAACTTGGTAGGTCGCACCACCGACGCGGCGGCTGCGCACTTCGAGCGGCGGCTTCACGTTGTCGATGGCTCGCTTCAACGTGGCGATGGGCTCGCTGCTGGTTTTCTGTTCGATCAACTTGAGCGCGCCGTAGACGATCTGCTCGGCGGTGCTCTTCTTTCCGTGCAACATCACCTTGTTGACGATTTGGGTGACCAACGTTGACTGGTGCACTGGGTCTGGCAACAGTTCACTGCGGAGAGCGGGACCTTTGCGTGTCATGATGTGCCTACTTTGCTCGCTTTGCGCCGTAACGGCTGCGTGCCTGCTTACGGTCCTTTACACCGGACGCATCGAGTGCACCACGGATGATCTTGTAACGAACGCCTGGCAGGTCGCGAACTCGGCCGCCACGCACCAACACGATGGAGTGTTCTTGCAGGTTGTGTCCTTCACCTGGGATGTAGGCGGTGACTTCGATACCGCTCGTCAGACGAACGCGGGCGACTTTACGCAGCGCGGAGTTGGGCTTCTTGGGGGTGGTGGTGAACACGCGCGTGCAGACACCGCGACGTTGCGGGGACCCCTTCAGCGCAGGCGTCTTGGTCTTTGACGACTTTGAGCTGCGACCTTGGCGGATCAGCTGTTGGATGGTGGGCACGCGAACCGAATGCTTTCTTTGTAGGAATGGCTAGAGCGACTTTCACCCAGCTGAGACCACCCGGTTGGGCGGCGTTCAGCGAGCGCTACAGCCTATGGGGAGGCCGACAATCTCGCCAACCCCCTCCCCCGGACTTTCCGCCCGGAGGATAGGGATGTTGTCGGCTGCGTGTGAATGCGCCGTTCGTGAGCGGCGTTCGTGCGTTGCGCTAGTTGGCGTCGTCCGCCGACGTGTCCGCGTCAGCGGCATCGTCAGCTTCAGGGGCTTCGGGGAGCGTGTCGGCATCGGCACTGCGATCCATCACGCCCACCCCCATGACGGCCTGGAAGTCGCTGGCATCCGCCGCCGTTGATGACGTGCGAGCAGTGGCTGCGAACTTCGCCGGGTCGACTTCGACACCCTCGTCGCCTTCGGTGCTGTGCGATTGTGGGCGCACGTAGCCCGGGTAGTCGATGCCGAAGAGGTTGTAGGAGTCCATACCCGTACCAGCTGGGATGACCTTGCCGATGATGATGTTTTCCTTCAAACCAATCAGCGAGTCGCTACGGGCGTCGATGGCCGCCTCGGTCAACACGCGAGTGGTTTCCTGGAACGACGCTGCCGACAACCACGAATCCGTGGAAATCGCCGCCTTCGTGATACCCATCAGTTCTGGGCGTCCTTCAGCGGTGCGCTTGCCTTCCTTGGCCAAGCGTTCGTTGGCTTCGCGAAGCAGACGGGCATCGATGCGCTCGCCCGGGAGGAACGTGGTGTCACCCGGATCTTGCACGATGTAACGACGCGTCATTTGACGAAGGATCAATTCGATGTGCTTGTCGTGAATCGCTACGCCTTGGTCGCGGTACACGCGTTGCACTTCGTCGACGAGGTAGGTCTGCGCATCGCGGATGCCGCTGATCTCCAACAGCTCCTTCGGGTCGATGGGGCCGTCAGTCAACAGCTGTCCAGCCACGACCGAGTCGCCGTCCTTGACCTTCAACTTGCTTCCCATCGGCAGAACCGTGGTTACCTCAGTGCCGCTGTCGTCGATCACGTTGACTTGCAGGCCCTTGCTGTCGTCCTCGCCGATGCGCACGACGCCCGTGGCGCGAGCCAAGAAGGCCGAGCCGCGAGGGTGACGCGCTTCGAACAATTCCACGACGCGTGGCAGACCACCAGCGATGTCCTTGCCCGCCACACCACCGGTGTGGAAGGTACGCATGGTGAGCTGGGTACCTGGTTCACCAATCGACTGTGCTGCAATCACGCCGACTGCCTCGCCGAGTTCGATTTCATTGCCTGTTGCGAGTGAACGGCCGTAGCACTTGGCACAGATGCCGTTCTTCGACTCGCAAGTGAGCACCGAACGCACGCGAACTCGCGTGATTTTTTCGTCGTCACGCAGCATGGCCAACTCGCGGTCGCCCACGATGCTGTTGCGCGGCAACACGGTGCCGTCACTCAGCGTGACATCCGTGTGCAACGTACGACCAAAGAGTCGGGTCTCCAGCCAGTTGCGCTTGCTCGAAGTGTCGGGCAGCACGTCTTCCACCCAGATGCCCTGGCTGGTGCCGCAGTCCTCTTCGCGAACGATGAGTTCCTGCGCAACGTCGTGCAGACGACGTGTGAGATAACCCGAGTCGGCAGTACGCAATGCGGTGTCGACCAAGCCCTTACGTGCTCCTGGGGTGGCGATGAAGTACTCCAGTGTCGCCAATCCTTCACGGAAGTTGCTCTTGATCGGACGCGGAATCATGTCGCCACGAGGGTTGGCCACGAGACCGCGCATGCCGGCGATCTGACGCAGCTGGGTCATGTTGCCGCGAGCGCCGGAGCCCACCATCATGTCGATGGGGTTGAACTTGTCGTTCTTGAACGCTTGTTGCATTGCACCCATGACTTCGTTGGTGGCATCCGACCAGATGCGCACTTCTTGCTGACGGCGCTCTTGGTCGGTGATGATGCCGCGACGGAACTGTGTTTCCACCTTCTCGGCTTTGTCTTCGTAGCCCTCGAGAATCTTGGCCTTTTCGGTTGGCGCCTTGATGTCGTCGATCGAGAAGGTGAGACCACTCTTGCTCGCATAGCGGTAGCACAGCGACTTGATGCGATCGAGTGCCACGGCGACGACCGACTTCGGATAGTGGTCGCTCAAGCGTTCCACGATCTCGGCCAGTGCAGCTTTGCCCAAGGCCTTGTCGATGTGTCCGAAGCGCTCGACGTAGCCTTCCGGCAACGCCTCTTCGAGGATCAGTCGTCCTGGCGTCGTCGTCAACGGCTTCTTCACCGTCGAGCCGTACCACACGATGGACGAGTGCAGCGTGACGATGTTTCCATCGAGCGCATTGACCAGTTCAGACATCGTTCGGTATGCGCGACCTTCGCCTTCGCGACCATCGATTTGCTGGGTGAGGTAGTAGCCACCGATGATGAGGTCCTGGTTCGGTGCCACGATCGGGCGACCCGATGCCGGCGACAACAGGTTGTTGGCCGACAACATGAGGACGCGGGCTTCGGCTTGCGCTTCAACGGACAACGGCAAGTGCACGGCCATTTGGTCGCCGTCGAAGTCGGCGTTGAACGCGGTGCACACCAGCGGGTGCAGGTGAATGGCTTTGCCTTCCACCAACTGCGGCTCGAAGGCCTGAATACCGAGACGGTGCAGAGTTGGTGCGCGGTTGAGCAACACCGGGTGCTCTTTGATGACTTCTTCGAGCACGTCCCACACGAGTGGGTGACGACGCTCCACCATTCGCTTTGCGCTCTTGATGTTTTGCGCCAGACCACGATCGTCGAGCTTGCGCATGACGAATGGCTTGAACAACTCCAACGCCATCAACTTCGGCAGACCACACTGGTGCAGACGCAGAGTTGGTCCGGCCACGATGACGGAACGGCCCGAGTAGTCCACGCGCTTACCGAGCAGGTTCTGGCGGAATCGACCCTGCTTACCCTTCAACATGTCCGACAAGGACTTGAGCGGACGATTGCCCGCACCGGTAACTGGTCGGCCACGGCGACCGTTGTCGAACAACGCATCGGCGGCTTCCTGCAACATGCGGCGCTCGTTGTTGAGGATGATTTCAGGCGTCGCCAATTCCAGCAAACGCTGCAAACGGTTGTTGCGGTTGATGAGACGGCGGTACAGGTCGTTCAGGTCGCTCGTGGCGAAACGACCACCATCGAGCTGCACCATCGGGCGCAGATCCGGTGGAATCACCGGAATCGCGTCGAGGATCATCGCCTTCGGGTCGTTCACCAAACGGCCGTTGTCGTCGCGCTTGTTGAACGATGCAACGATCTTCAGGCGCTTGATGGCCTTGGTCTTGCGCTGTGCCGACAAGGGCTTGCCTTTGTAGCCGTTGGCAATCGCATCGCGCAACTCGATTTCGTCCTGGTGGAAGTCCAGGGTGTCGATGAGTGCCTTGATTGCCTCCGCACCGGTTCCACCATTGAAGTAGTCCGAGTAACGGTCGACCAATTCGCGCCACAGATTTTCGTCGTCGATGATCATTCGCGGGTACAAGTCACCGAGCGTGGTCCACGCACGATCCAACAAGTCGATTTCGTCGTTGCTGGTCTTCACGAGCGACTCGAGGTCCTTCTCGATTTGCTTCTGGCGATTCTTGATTTCCGTGTCCTTGGCGCCATCGGCCGCCAACTGTGCAAGTTCGGCTTCGGCATCCTTTTGACGCTGCTTTACGAAGGCGTCGCGACGCTTGGCGATCTCGGCCTTGTCTTCGAGATATTCCTTCTCCAACTCGGGCAACATCTCGTGCAATTCATCGGTCTTTACCGAGCTCACGAGCCAGGCGGACAGGTAGATGACCTTCTCCAACTGTTTGGCCTTCATTTCGTCACGTGGCTCCAGACCACTGAGCAGGTAGGCCAACCACGAACGGGTGCCCTTCAGGTACCAGATGTGCACGACAGGGGCAGCCAACTCGATGTGGCCCATGCGATCGCGACGCACGCGCGAACGAGTGACTTCCACGCCGCACTTGTCGCAAATGATGCCCTTGAACTTGACGCGCTTGTACTTGCCACAGGCACATTCGAAGTCACGGGTTGGTCCGAAAATCTTCTCGCAGAACAACCCGTCGCGCTCCGGACGCAACGTGCGGTAGTTGATGGTCTCCGGCTTCTTGACTTCTCCGAATGACCACGAGCGAATGTCATCGGCCGTTGCCAGGCCAATGCGCATCTGACGGAAGTCGTTGACTTCCGTTGCTGGGACTACTGCGGGTGCTGCGGTGTCGGTCATTGTCGTCGTGATCCTTCTCGTTAGAACGTGTTCTGGCGCAGACGATCGTCGGCGTCAGAACCGCGCTCGGGGCGGGTGAGGTTGATACCAAGTTCTTTTTGGGTCTTGTAGATGTCGTCGTCGAGGTCGGCCAGTTCCACTGGACGTCCGTCTTCGCGCAACACTTCAACGTCGAGACACAAGGCCTTCATTTCCTTCATGAGCACCTTGAAGCTCTCCGGAACGCCCGGCTCCGGCAGGTTCGAGCCCTTCACGATGGATTCGTACACGTGTACGCGACCGAATACGTCGTCGCTCTTCAGCGTGAGGATCTCCTGCAAGCAGTACGCCGCGCCGTAAGCCTCGAGCGCCCACACTTCCATCTCGCCGAAGCGCTGACCACCGAATTGTGCCTTACCGCCGAGTGGCTGCTGAGTGATCATCGAGTACGGACCAGTGGAACGAGCGTGAATCTTGTCGTCGACCAAGTGGTGCAACTTCAACATGTACATGTAGCCAACGGTGACGGGGCTGTCGTAGTACTCCCCTGTTCGACCGTTACGCAGACGTACCTTGCCGTCGGTGCCAACGAGACGCTGACCGTCGACGCTCTCCGGGTTCACCGAGCCGAGCACTTCCTGAATGGTGGGGTGCTCGTACGTTGGTGAGGTTTCGTCCCAGCGTGCGCCGTCGAACACCGGCGTCGCAACGTACACCGATGGCTTTGTCACCGGACGTGTCTTGGTTTCCGTGCCGCGCAGCGGAGCATCGCCCACCGACTTGCCGGAGGTCGGATCGACCCAACCCCAGCGTGCGCCGTAACCGAGATGCGCTTCGAGCACCTGACCGATGTTCATACGGCTCGGCACACCGAGTGGATTCAAGATGATGTCGACTGGCGTACCGTCGTCCAGGTACGGCATGTCTTCGACCGGGAGAATCTTGGAGATGACACCCTTGTTGCCGTGACGGCCAGCGAGTTTGTCGCCGACGCTGATCTTGCGCTTCTGGGCAACGTACACGCGAACCAGTTCGTTGACACCAGGTGGCAATTCATCGCCGTCGGAACCATCGTCCTTCACGCGCTGCAACACCTCGATGTTGATGACCTTGCCGGTTTCACCGTGCGGCACGTTCAAGCTGGTGTTGCGCACTTCGCGGGCCTTTTCACCGAAGATGGCGCGCAAGAGGCGCTCTTCCGGGGTGAGTTCGGTTTCGCCCTTCGGGCTGACCTTGCCAACGAGTACGTCGCCCGGCGCCACATCGGCACCGACACGAATGATTCCCTTGTCGTCCAAGTCCGCAACGATGTCTTCGGACAGGTTCGGAATGTCGCGCGTGATTTCTTCAGGTCCGAGTTTCGTGTCGCGTGAATCGACTTCGTGCTCCTTGACGTGAATCGACGTGAGCACGTCCTCCTTCACGAGACGCTCAGAGATGATGATGGCGTCTTCGTAGTTGTAGCCCTCCCACGGCATGAGCGCCACGAGCAAGTTCTTGCCGAGCGCCAATTCGCCCTGGTCGGTGCTCGGACCGTCGGCGAGGAGGTCACCCTTCTTCACCTTCTGGCCTTCGCGAACGCGCGGCAACTGGTTGATGGTGGTGTCCTGGTTCGAACGACGGAACTTCACGAGGATGTGCTCGTGGTCCTTCTTCGGCAGATTCTCGTAACGCACCACGATGCGATCACCGGTGACGGTTTCGACGACGCCGTCGTCCTTGGCCAACAACAAGTCGGCTCCGTCGCGTGCAGCACGACCTTCCACACCGGTGCCGACGAACGGCGCCTCGGCGCGAACGAGAGGTACTGCTTGACGCTGCATGTTGGCACCCATCAAGGCGCGGTTGGCGTCGTCGTGCTCAAGGAACGGGATGAGCGACGTTGCAACCGACACGATTTGACGCGGTGACACGTCGATGAAGTCGACCTGCTCCGGCGCAACGAGCGCCAAGTCGGTGGTGGAACCGAAGAACGACTCGGCTTCCAGCATCTTCTTCAGATCTTCGAGCGTTGCTGCCTGAGGTGAACGACGCACGAGCACGCGCTCATCGACGAACGATCCGTCCTTGTTGAGGGCGGTGTTTGCCTCGGCGATGACGTATTCCTCTTCTTCGTCGGCGGCCATGTAGCGAACTTCGTCGGTGACACGACCGTTCTTTACTCGGCGGTACGGCGTTTCGATGAAGCCGAACGGGTTGATCTTTGCGTACGTCGCCAATGCGCCTTGCAGACCAATGTTTGGACCTTCCGGCGTCTCAATCGGACACATGCGGCCATAGTGCGAAAAGTGCACGTCACGAACTTCGAAACCGGCACGTTCACGCGACAAACCGCCAGGTCCAAGTGCGGACAAACGGCGACGGTGGGTGAGCCCCGACAGCGCGTTGGTTTGGTCCATGAACTGCGACAACTGCGAGGAGTTGAAGAACTCCTTGATTGCACCCACGAGCGGACGCACGTTGATGAGGGTCAATGGCGAGATACCATCCTGGTCTTGCGAGCTCATACGCTCTCGAACCACGCGCTCCATGCGCGACAAGCCGATACGCACTTGGTTTTGGATCAACTCGCCCACCGGACGCACGCGTCGGTTGGCAAAGTGATCCTGGTCGTCGAGGCGGTAACCAGGCTCCTGCTTCACGAGGTGCAGCAGGTAAGTGATGGTGGCAAGCACTTCACTACGGGTGAGTACCGTTTGTGAGTCGCTTGGAACGTCGATCTGACCGAGCTCGTTGCCAACCTTCAAACCAAACAGGTCGGCGAGCTTGCGAACTTCCGGACCAATCTTGCGGTTGAGCTTGTAGCGACCGACGCGTGAGGTGTCGTAACGACGCGACTCGAAGAACGCACCTTCAAAGTTGATGCGCGCGGTATCGACCGTTGCCGGCTCACTTGGGCGCGTACGACGCATGATTTCCACCATTGCCTCGTCGCGGGTCGGCGCAATGTGCTTCTCGCGAAGCCACTGCTCTTCCAAGAAATCGAAGTACTTGACGAAACGCTCGAGGAAACCTGGGGCATTCTGTTCGTCGTAACCAAGGGCACGAAGAATGAGGAAGATGCTGAGACGGCGCTTGCGCGCGATTCGTGCACCGGCCGTCGGGTTCTTGCCCGGCTTGTGTTCGACGTCGAACTCCAACCACTCACCGCGCTGCGGGTGGATGGTGCCCTTCACCAACTGGTGCTTGGCCAGGTTGCGGAGGCGGTAACGCTCTCCTGCCTCGAAGATCACGCCTGGCGAACGAACCAACTGCGACACGATGACTTTTTCGATGCCGTTCACCAGGAACGTACCGCGCTCGGTCATCTTCGGGAACTCGCCGATGTAGACGACTTGTTCCTTGATTTCACCCGTATCGCGGTTGGAGAAGCGTGCCTTCACGAATCGCGATACCGCGTACGTGTGGTGCTTGATGCGACATTCGGTTTCGGTGAACTTCGGTCCCGGTGTCAGCTCGCGATCATCAGGATCGAATTCCAACTCGAGCTGCAAACTGCCGTCGGTGGTCTTGATCGGCGAGATGTCGGAGAACACGTCGCGGAGTCCGTCGCGCATGAACCACTCGAAACTGTCTTTTTGCACCGCCAACAGGTCGGGCATTTCCAAAACTTCTTCGAGTGACGCGAACGTATAACGTTCGCGTGCGGCGGCGCGAGACGGCACGAGATACGACTCCTACTTGCTTGCGGGTTGACTTTCGGGGACTAACGAATTGCGACGAAGTGATGTGGGCGGGTCGCCAATGCGCGACCGCTGAGCCTCTGTGGAGAGGTTTGGCGGGGGCGTCGCACGGCGACTCGCCACGCTACCGACGGACGTCCCACTTTCCACCCGAACATCGCTGTCGGGTGGCGGGGCGGGACCCCGTTCTGGCGGATTAGGCCAGTTCGACGGTGGCGCCGACTTCTTCGAGCTTGGCCTTTGCCTTGTTGGCGTCGTCCTTGCTCACTTTTTCCATGATCGGCTTCGGTGCGCCATCGACGAGCTCTTTGGCTTCCTTCAGACCAAGGTTGGTCAATTCGCGAACGACCTTGATGACCTGAATTGGCTGGCCACCCTTGTCCTTCAAGATGACGGAGAATTCGTCCTTGTCCTCTGCGGCAGCGGCTGGGGCTGCTCCACCACCGGCGGCGGCGACGGCGACAGGAGCGGCGGCAGTGACGCCGAACTTCTCCTCGAACGCGTCGAGCAGTTCCTTCAGTTCCAACACGGTGAGGGCTGCGATCCCGTCGAGGATCTGGTCCTTGGTGAGTGACATGTGTATTTCCTCTTTCTTTCTTGGTTACCTGGTGTGATTACGTGTATTCGATCCGTGGTGATGGCGTTGCTTCCCTGCCGCGAGGCAGTTCGTTACGCCGCTTCCTTTTGCTCCACGAGCGCCTTCAAGCCGTAAGCGGCCTTGCGCGGCAACGCAGAGAGCATGTACGCGGTGTTGGCCATTGGTGCCTTGAGCAAACCAGCGAACTTGGCCAGCATGACTTCGCGCGATGGCAGGTCGGCGAGGGCCTTCAATCCCTTTGCATCGACCGCCTTGCCGTCAACGACAGCACCGGTGAGTTTGAGTTCCTTGTTCTCCTTGGCGAAATCGCGCAGTGCCTTGGCTACTGCCGACACTTCACCGGACACGAAGGTGATGGCAACCGGTCCACCGACCATGCTCTCCACCGCTGCCATCTCGCCATCACGAGCGGCAATCTTCACGAGGGTGTTCTTGTACACCTTGTACTCGGCGCCAAGCGGACGCAACGTGCGACGCAGCGTGGCGAGAGCTCCCACGGTCAAACCGCGATACTCAGAGACGATCACAGAATTCGAAGCAGCAAACTTTTCGCGTACTTCGGCGACGACGGCTGCCTTTTCGGCACGTGCTGTTGACATGTGATTTCCTTCCTCGTGTGGCCAGGTGTCCCCGATTATTCACCCGAGCGGGTGAACCACATTTCTTTGGTTGGTAGTGCGTGGGAAACGCTATCGGCGAAAATCGCCGGTTCGCTACCCCATTTTCCGTGCTGGACTGACTCGACCTCTGTGACGAGCCCGATGCTGCAAACTAGGCCGACTCGACCACACTCGGGTCGATACGAACGCCAGGACTCATCGTCGACGACAAGGTGATGCGCTTCAGATAGCGACCCTTGGCTGCCGACGGCTTGGCGCGAACCAGCTCGTCGAGCACGGCTTTGACGTTGGCCACCAAGGCAGGCACCTCGAAGCTGGCTTTGCCCACCGGAACGTGCACGTTGCCGTAACGATCGGTGCGATATTCCACCTTGCCGCCTTTGAACTCACTCACCGCACGAGCCACATCGGTGGTCACGGTGCCGGTCTTTGGGTTTGGCATCAAACCACGCGGTCCCAGCGCGCGACCGAGCTTTCCTACCATCGGCATCAGGTCGGGCGTGGCGATGATGATGTCGAAATTCATGTTGCCCTTCTCGATGTCGGCAGCAAGATCATCGGCACCAACGACATCGGCTCCGGCGTCGCGCGCCAGCTTGGCGTTGTCGCCCTGGGCAAACACTGCGACGCGGACGGACTTGCCCGTCCCCGACGGCATCGACACCGTGCCGCGAATGGTCTGCTCACTCTTCTTGGTATCGAGACCCAAACGAACGGCCACATCGACGGTTTCGTCGAACTTGGCCTTGGCCATCGACTTCACTTTGGTGACGGCAGCAGTGAGATCGTGCAGCTCATCGCGATTCAGGCCCGTGGCCGATGCGACGTATTTCTTTCCTCGGTGATTTTCCCTGGCCATAAAGCCTCCCTCGTAGTAATGCCTGCCGGACGAGGTGGTACCGACGAGGCCGTTGTAAGGTCTCCGACGCTATCGGCGCCGTACCCGCTGTTGCCACGCCGATCACGTGGCGTTATGGCCGCTTCCCTTACGGGGTGACGGTCAGCCCCATGCTGCGTGCAGTGCCGCGAACCTGCTGCTTGGCGGCTTCGAGGTCATTGGCGTTGAGGTCGGGCATCTTTCGCTTGGCGACTTCCTCGATGTCCTTCTCGGTCACCGAACCCGCCACTTCCTTGCCGGGGTTCGAAGCGGCTTTTTCGATCTTGGCCTTCTCGCGCAAAAGCACCGGTGTTGGCGGTGTCTTCAACTTGAATTCGAACGAGCGGTCGTCAAAAATGGTGATTTCCACGGGGATAACCGTGCCTACTTGGCTTTCGGTCGCAGCGTTGTACTGCTTCACGAACTCCATGATTTGAATGCCGTGTGGTCCGAGTGCGGTACCAACTGGCGGGGCCGGGGTGGCCTTCCCTGCGGGGATTTGGATCTTGACGATCGCGGAGACTTCTTTCTTTGCCATGGTGAGCGTTGTCCTTCCTAGATGAAATCGTGAATGTTGACGTGGTGGTTAAAGCTTTGCGACTTGCCCGAAGTCCATCTCGACCAGCGTGTCGCGACCGAAGATGTTGACGAGCACCTTCAACTTCATGTGGTCGGCATTGATCTCGGCGATTTGTCCCTGGAAGTCGGCGAACGGACCTTCCTTCACGCGCACTGCCTCGCCAACTTCGTAGTCGAGCTTCGGCGCCTTGCGCTTCGGCTGCACTTCGCCCTCTTCCTTTGGTGCAAAGAAGTGCAGAACTTCCTTCTTCGACAATGGAGCTGGTCGCTGGCCGCGCTGGTTTTGCCCGACGAAGCCGGTGATTCCTGGCGTCTGTCGAATGCACAACCACGACTCGTCGTCGAGCTCGCAACGAACCAGGATGTAGCCAGGGAACATCTTCTTTTGCACGGTTTGCTTTCGGCCGTTCTTGAATTCCACCACGTCTTCCATCGGGATGACGATTTCGTACACCTTGTGCTCGAGATGCATCGACTGCACGCGCGCGTGCATTGCCTGTTCGGCCTTCTTTTCGTAACCGGACTGGCTGTGCACGACGTACCACTTGCCTGGACGCAACCAAGGACGCTCGACGATCTCCTCTTCGCCTCCGTCTGAAGTGAGGTCGAACTCGGAGTCGACGAGTGAGTCGGTGGTGTTGTCTGTGTTCATAGTTGTTAGTCCTTGTAGAGCCAGCCAGAGAGAATGCCGAAGAGCGAATCAAGCCCGAATACGTAGGTGGTAACGATCACTACCGCAACGAGCACGATGATTGAATACCGTCGCACTTCGGGCCATTGCGGCCACGACACCTTGCGCATCTCGTCGCGTACTTCGCGAACGTATTGGAACGCACCAACTCGCTCGCGTGCCTGCGTGGGGGCAACAGGCTGACGCACGGGTGCGCCCTGCTCGTTGACTGCACCCATGCGTCGCATGGCACGCTTCTGCTGTCGGTTGAGATCCATTGACATACGGGTTGCAAAGGCTATCGGGACGTTTGGTGCGACCGCCCGTCCACCGTTGCACTTACCTTGCAGGGCAGGAGGGACTTGAACCCCCGACCGTCGGTTTTGGAGACCGATGCTCTACCAACTGAGCTACTGCCCTCTGGATTCCGTGCTGGGCAGGCTACCAATGACTTCCGCAAAGGTCCCTTCCTGCACGATGCGTCCTGCCTCAAGACGAATCAAGCGGTTGCAGTACGCGAGCGTCGATGTGCGGTGTGCAACCACGATCAAGGTGTGATCGTGGGCGATCTCGCGGAACGACTCGACGATTTCGCGCTCGGTGTCAGCGTCTAGCGCCGAAGTGGCTTCGTCCAGGACGATCACTTCAGGATTCCCGTACAGCGCGCGTGCGATACCGAGGCGTTGGCGTTGACCGCCGGACAGACGGACCCCGCGCTCTCCCACCACGGTGTCCAAACCGGCCGGCAACGTGTGAACGAATTCCCAGAGATTCGCAAGTCGTAGCGCCTTTTCGACATCGGCGTTGCTGATTTCCTTCTCGCTGAGACCGAAGGCAACGTTGCGACGAATCGAGGTGTCCATCAAGTAGACGTGTTGGGGTACGTAGCCGATTCGATCTTGCCAGTAGCGACGATCCGCGCTGATGTCCCGGCCGTTCACCGTGATCACACCCGACTTTGGCGCAAGTATCCCGATGAGGAGGTCGACGAGGGTGCTCTTGCCGGAGCCACTGGCACCGATGATGCCCACTGACTCCCCCGCCACGACTTGAAGTGACGCCAGATCGGTCACGAGTGCGTCGGTGTTTGGGTAGCTGTACTTCAAGTTGCTGATCTGCAGAGTCTCGAACTTGTCAGTTGGCCGAGCACGATGTACCGAAACCTCCTGCTGCGTCAACGACAGGCCTTCGACTGCCCCTTCGATTCCGGCCCGCCCAAAGGAGAGCTGTTGCACCGACTGAATAATGCGATTGACCGAGGGCAACATTCGGAATGCCACAACGCCGAACAAAGCAATGATCAGCGTCGCATCCTGCAGGTTGCCGTCGCCGAGGGTTGCCACTACCACGAGGAGCGCAATGCCTCCGACAGCAACCACTTCGAAGATTGCACGTGGAACGCTCTGCAACACGCTGAAGAGATAGAACGATCGGGCCGCTTGGTACAAACTGCTCCGGTGCGTCTCCACCACCTCGCGATCCCGACCGAAAAGCTTGATTTCCTTCACCCCGCCGAAGCCACCCAAGAGTGTCTCCATCAATACTCCACGGTGCTTCACGCGTTCGGCGCCCCAACGCTTCGTGCGGATTCGTGAAACCGCGATGATCCAATAACTACTCGCAGCAAATACTCCGATCAGGATGGCGGTACTCATTGGTTGAACCATGATCAGAATCGCCACAAGACCGACGCCGGTCACCACATCGGTGAGTAGTAGCAATACTGGAGCAATTCCATTGCCAACGACGGCTGCCGAGTACTCCTGAACATTCCTCACCAACATTGATGACGAGTTCGTGAGGTGAAATTCATACGGCTGCCGCAAGTACGTTTCAAACAGCCGCTGAATCACTTGATTGTTGATGGATTGCTGAACCCGTTGCTGGAAATAGTTCGACAACAGCAAAAATGCATTCTTCAACAAGAACATCACCACGAGAGACAACATCAACAGTTGGACGAAACTGCTGTAGGACACCTCTTGAAGTCGTTCGGGAAGCCACCCGTACTCCGAGCGCTTGTCGCCACTGACGACAGCTTGGACGACCGGTATCACTAATCCAAGACTCGCCATTTCCATCACCGTGCCGATCAAAATCAACACGAGTGAGATACTGAGTCGAAACTTATCTTTTCGCTCCAATATCTGAGCAATCAGGCCCAGTGATGAGCGGTCAGCAAGCGATGACATCGTCGTAGCGGCGATCGGAATCGAACCGATGACCTTCCGATTATGAGCCGGATGCTCTCACCAACTGAGCTACGCCGCCGTTAGGCGAGCCCTCTGTGGGAATCGGACCCACGACCTCTTCCTTACCATGGAAGTGCTCTGCCAACTGAGCTAAGAGGGCGCTGACGCTGCTTTCGCAACGCCTTTCTTAGACTACTGCCTGATGCCGACGCTGGTGCTTCGAACTGCAGAAGCACGCGATGCCGAGGTCGTGGCCACCATCTACAACCACGAAGTGACGCACGGAACCAGCACCTTTGATTTGGTTGAGCGTTCAGTTGAAGAGCAGCGCGAGTGGATCGCCGCGCGTAATGGCGCCTTCTCTGTGATCGTGGCCGATGATGAAGAGCTCGGGGTGGTCGGCTTCGCCGCACTCAGCACGTACCGCGACCGTGCGGGATACCGCACCACGGTAGAGAATTCCATCTATGTTCGCCGTGACCAACAGCGACGCGGTATCGGAAAATTGCTGCTTGCTCGCCTTCTCGATGTGGCACGCGACTCGGGCTTCCATACGGTCATTGCAAGGATTGAAGCCGGCAGCGAGGGCTCGCTCGCGCTTCATGCGTCGCTTGGTTTCGTGAAGGTCGGCATCGAGCGCGAGATTGGTCGGAAACATGGCCGCTGGCTTGACAGCACCATCATGCAAAAAATGCTCACCGACTGAGGCAACTCACTCGTGATCTCTGTGGGCCGGGAAGGATTCGAACCTACGTAGGCAGATGCCGGCAGATTTACAGTCTGCTCCCTTTGGCCGCTTGGGTACCGACCCCGA
>Ga0208231_1000034_pt1 | contig 46233 bp, 46 predicted proteins | sample LakMenEpi15Jun12_FD_150702 | JGI IMG/M metagenome (GOLD analysis project Ga0208231, IMG submission 150702) | Freshwater microbial communities from Lake Mendota, WI - 15JUN2012 deep hole epilimnion (SPAdes) | ecosystem: Environmental > Aquatic > Freshwater > Lentic | place: Lake Mendota, Madison...
TCCTGATCCTTCAACAACCGTGAGCTCATTTTGCGGGCCTGCCCCTATCGGATTCAGATAGGTCATGCTTCCTACGTCCAACTTCCAACCGTGATGCGGACATGTGGCGGTGGCGCCTTCAGATAGCACAAGTCTTCCGCCCTGATGCTTGCATCGATTCCAGCATGCACGCACTTCGCCAGCGGGCGATACGTTGACTATAACTGAGCCTCCGAGGACCACTTGGCTGCCCAAGGCAAGATCGTTTTTGGAGATTTCCGAGACAATCCGCATGCCACTAGAACCTACGACAAACTATGTGCCAACGTCGACTCGTCTCTCTCAAGTCGACACGCTCACGTGTGATTGTCGAAGCCTCAACAATTTTTAGGTTGGTTCCGTCTAGAAGTCTCTGAATTTTTTCGTAGGTGAAATACGACTGAACTGTTCCGAATTCATGCGCTGTCGATACCACTTGCTCACCGGAGAAGGCTAATGAGTTTGTGACATTACTACCAGAGATCAAGTCAAAATAGATCAATCCATTCTTTGCAGTCACTCGCTCAATTTCCCTGATTGACTTCGTTGCGTCAAGAAAACTCATGGAGTCAAGTACTGCATGGCTAACCACACAATCAAAGAATCCACTCTCAAAAGGCATGTTTAACAGAGAGCCCAGCACGATGTTTATCGATGGTTTGGACAACGACGTCAACCAACTTCGAGCCTTAGCAACTGCCTCATCTGAACCATCAATTCCGTAACTCAAAAAGCCATATCTATCTAGAAGCACTGAATGCCTTCCAATTCCGCAACCAGCATCGAGCGCTCTAGGAACTGGGTCCCACGACCTCAAGTCTACGTAGGTGTCATGGTCAATCTGTTTTCGGAAATAGCGTGACAGAAACCGGACGATTGTCTCGTCAGGATAGAAAAGGTGGTTCTGCTTGTTCTTGTAACTGTTGTTCCACTCCTCCAAGTGTTGCATATGCCCTTAACCATAGTTTCTGGAGTAGCGCTCCTCATTCACCCAGACATCCTTGAGTCCACTAAATCAGTGATCTTGAGCTCAACTCCATTTGCAGACTCAGGGCTGTCAATGGACTTCGAGAAAACTGTTGATTGATAAGTCAGTGTTCAGGAGCAGCCGCTGGTGGAACCGCAGTCGCCACACACATGGCACGCACCAGCGCGACGCATGTTGGACGAGCCACAGGCCGAGCAGATTGCGCCAGTGCGAGCCGACTTGGACTCACCATGGCCGAGCACGCCTGCAGCCATACTGGCTGCAAGTTCACCTGCCGACGGAATGGTCTTCGGGTCGGCAATCACATCCACACCTTGCGCGGTGTCGACTGCAGTCTCTTCCACGCCGGGCAACGTTGGCTGCATGCGCTCTTCACGGGTGAAGATTCCCAGTTCGGCACGCTCTGCCGGAGTCATGTACTCCACCGCCAGGCGACGGAACAGATAGTCGATGATCGACGACGCCATACGAATGTCCGGATCGTCGGTCATGCCGGCTGGTTCGAAGCGCGTGTTGATGAATGCTTCGACGAAGGCATGCAACGGCACGCCGTACTGCAGGCCGTACGACACGCTCTTGGCGAACGAGTCCATGATGCCGGCCAGGGTGGAACCCTGCTTGGACACCGTGAGGAAGATCTCGCCCGGGCGACCGTCTTCGTATTCACCAACGTTGGCGAAGCCTTTGCAGTCGGCGACGCGGAATTCGAACGTCCGACCACGACGTGAACGCGGCAGCTTCTGGCGAACCGGCTGGCTCACCACACGCTCGATGACGCGCTCGGCGGTTGCCGTCGCAGCGTTGTCGGCCTTGTCGTCGTCCTTCTTCATCGTGGAGAGCGGCTGACCCACCTTGCAGTTGTCGCGGTAGATCGCAACGGCCTTCAAGCCGAGCTCCCACGACAACATGTGGATCTTTTCGATCTCTTCGATCGTGGCTTCCTCTGGCATGTTGACGGTCTTGGAGATCGCACCCGAGAGGAACGGCTGCACCGCTCCCATCATGCGCACGTGACCTTCGTAATGAATGACGTTGTCACCCATCGAGCAGGCGAACGCCGCAAGATGCTCCGGACGCAAGTCGGGCGAACCGACGATGGTCTTGTTGGTGTCGATGTAGGCAACGATGCGATCGGCAACCGGCTTTTCGTAGCCGAGCTTCTTCAGCGCACGTGGCACCGTCTGATTGACGATGGTCATGTTGCCGCCACCCACCAACTTCTTGAACTTCACCAGACCAAGGTCGGGTTCGATACCGGTGGTGTCGCAGTCCATCATGAGGCCGATGGTGCCGGTTGGCGCAAGCACGGTGGCTTGGCTGTTGCGCACGCCGTACTCTTCACCGTCGCGCACTGCAGCTGCCCACGATGCGGTTGCTGCCTCCACGAGGTCGGGCTGCACTACATCGGTGTTGTCGATTTCCTTGTCGGCGTCGCGATGCATGCGCAACACGTTGAGCATGTAGCGCTCGTTCGCGGTGAAGCCGGCGAATGGTCCCATGCGGCTGGCGATGCGTGCGCTGGTGGCGTACGCGTGGCCGGTCATCATCGAGGTGAGCGCTGCTGCCCACGCGCGACCACCGGTCGAGTCGTAGGGCATACCGAGCGCCATCAACAATGCGCCGATGTTGGCGTAGCCCAGACCCAACTGACGGAAGAGGCGGCTGTTTTCCGCGATCTTCTCGGTTGGGTAATCGGCGTTGCCGACCAGGATTTCCTGCGCGGTGAACATCACTTCGATGGTGTGTCGGTAGGCGTCGACATCGAAGGTGTCGTCTTCGCGCAAGTACTTGAGCAGGTTGATCGACGACAGGTTGCACGCCGAATTGTCGATGTGCATGTATTCGCTGCATGGGTTGGACCCGTTGATACGGCCCGCCGCGTGGGCGGTGTGCCACTTGTTGATGGTGGTGTCGAATTGCAAACCGGGGTCGGCGCATTCCCACGATGCGGTGGCAATTTGACGCCACAGGTCGCGTGCCTTCACGGTGCGAACGGTGCGACCATCCTTGACGGCCTTCAAATCCCAGTCGCGATCCTCCTTGACGGCTTGCATGAAGTCGTCGGTAACGCGCACCGAGTTGTTGGCGTTTTGGTACTGCACGGAGAACGAGTCGGCGCCGTCCAAGTCCATGTCGAAGCCCGCGGCGGAAAGTGCGCGGGCCTTCTTCTCTTCACGGGACTTGCACCAGATGAACTCTTCGACGTCGGGGTGATCGACGTTGAGGATGACCATCTTGGCTGCGCGACGAGTCTTGCCACCCGACTTGATGGTGCCGGCGGACGCGTCGGCACCACGCATGAAGGACACGGGACCCGATGCGGTGCCGCCACCCTTGAGCATTTCGGCGCTGCTGCGAATTGCAGAAAGGTTGATGCCCGAACCGGAGCCACCCTTGAAGATGATTCCCTCTTCGCGATACCAGTTGAGGATGCCGTCCATGGTGTCTTCCACCGACAAGATGAAGCATGCGCTCGCCTGTTGCGGCACACCCTTGACACCGATGTTGAACCACACGGGGCTGTTGAACGCCGCACGCTGGGTGACGAGGATGTACTTGAGTTCGTTACGGAAGGCCTCGGCCTCGGCGTCGTCGACGAAGTAACCGCCCTGGATACCCCAGTTGGCAATGGTGTCGGCGACGCGGTCGATGACCTGGCGCAGCGAAGTTTCACGCTCGGATGTGCCGGGTGTGCCGCGGAAATACTTTTGCGCGACGATGTTCGTGGCGTTCAGTGACCACGACTCCGGGAATTCGACATCGCGCTGTTCGAAGGCGACGGAACCGTCCTTCCAGTTGCTGATTCGCGCATCGCGCTTCTCCCAACTGATCATGTCGTACGGGTGAACATCAGCTTGCGTGAAGTGACGTTGGATTCCGATCGAGAGACGCTCCGGTGCGATGGACATTGCATTGCCTTTCGTAGTAGGTGGGGACTTGTTCTAGTTGAAGTTGTCTGGTTGACGGTGGACTGTTGTTGGGGGGACTGACAACCATAGTCGTTCAGCGTCAAACCACTAGGGATGGTAGAAAACAGCCCGAAATTGCGGTTCCGCCCACAACCGGTAGGTGCAGCCTACAGCCGTGTGATTCGTCTTTTTGGTGTCGTTTTTGCGATGCGCAAAAAGTTACGTCGGTGCAACAGACTCGGCGGCCGATACTCCGCCGGCTACGCAGTGACGGCGGCAAGCGACACGGGAATCCCGTTCAGCACCGCATTGCCCGACAACGGATCGATGGCTTCGTGGTCGGTGAGCACGTTGGAATTCACCCCTGCGAACTCTTGCGCAATACTTTGCCGAGTTCCCGGGACATTATGACCCCAACCATGCGGCAAGCTGACGACCCGCGGTCGAATTCCATCGGTGATCTCGGCGGGCGCCACCACACTGCCCACACGGCTGGTGATCTGCACCGGCGCACCGTCCGCCACGCCGAGCCGTGCGGCGTCCTCGGGGTGAATCTGCAGCGTGCAGCGGGGCTTTCCCTTCACCAACACCCGAATGTTGTGCATCCAGGAGTTGTTCGAACGCAGGTGGCGACGTCCCACCAGCAACATGGCGTCGGGATCGTCGTTCAGCGAGGCCTGCAAACGTGGCAGGTCGGCAATGAGTTCGGGTGGAGCCAGCTCTATCTTGCCGGTGGTGGTCCGCAGCACTTCAGGAATGCGGGGCACCATCGCGCCGTAGTCGACCCCGTGCGGGTGACGCTTCAACATGGCGACACTCACCCCCTCCGGGTTGGCTCCGAAGCCCTCGCCGAAAGGCCCGATGCGAAGCGTGAGGTCAAGAACGCGATCGGGTCCTCGCAGTGAACCGTTGGCGGGGCCACTGAGAGCGTCGTAAATCTCATCGGGATTGCGACCAGCGATCACGCAACTGTCGTCGCGCACGGTGGACTCGATGATCGAGCGGATGGTGACTTCGTCCACCGTGGCGGGGTCGGCATCGGCCCCGAGACCCTGGGCGATGGCCGCAAGCTTGGCGAGAATCTCCCACTCGTCCGGCACGCCGGGCGGCAGGTCAAAAACCGGTTCGCTGTAGTTGGCGACGCTGCGCATACCGAAGTTGAGCAGAGCCAAGTCGTAATGACTGCGATACAGGTGCGACGGAGCAGGCAGGATCACGTTCGCATGACGTGAAGTTTCATTCAGGTAGATGTCGACGCTCACCATGAAATCGAGTGATGCGAATGCGTCATCGAGCTGCTTGCTATTGGGGGTCGACAACACGGGATTACCACCGAGGACCACCATCGCGCGAATCTGTCCCTTGCCCGGGGTGGTGATTTCTTCGGCCATGAGCGCAGCCGGATATTCGCCGAGTGCCTCCGGAAAGCCTCGCACACGAGTCTTTCCACGACCGGTCTTGAAGCCCTTGCCGATCCCCTTCTTGCCCCGAGTAGTCGGACTCGCGGCAACCGGCAAAGGGAACATGGCTCCACCAACCACATCGAGATTGCCCGTCACCGTGTTGAGCACGTCCACCAGCCACGATGCCGTGGTTCCGAATGCCACCGTGCACGTGCCGATGCGGCCGTACACCGCGGCACGCGTGGTGTCTGCAAGTTCCAATGCGATCCGACGAATGGTGCCGGCGTCGATGCCCACGATGCGTTCCACCGCTTCGGGTGTGAATGCGGCAAGGGAGCGCTCGATGTCGTGAAGTCCGTTCACATGTCCAACGAGGTGATCCCCGACATTCGATCGACCCGAGGCGAACACTGTGTTGATCATCGCCGCGAGCAACAACGCATCGGTGCCGGGACGAATGGCCAACCACTCGTCGGCAGATTCCGCGGTACGACTACGGCGTGGATCCACCACGATGATGCGACCACCGCGTGCACGAATGGCTTCCAAACGTCCGGGCCAGTCGGGTGCCGTGGCCAAACTGCCGTTGCTGGCATACGGATTCGCACCGAGCATTACCAACAGGTCGGTGCGATCCAAGTCCGGCACCGGCACCGATACCGGAGTACCGAACATGAATCCGGCCGACACCTGCTTGGGGATTTGATCCACGCTCGATGCACTGAAGCGCTGGCGACTACCAATGGCGGTGAGCAACACGCGATTGAACGTCATTGCCGACAGGTTGTGCGCACCGGGATTTCCCAGATACGCACCGATCGATTCACGTCCGTGGGTGGCAATCACATCGCTGAGACCGCGATCCACTTCGGCCCACGCTTCTTCCCACGACACTGCGACGTGTGTGCCGTTGCGCTTCACCATCGGCTGACGCAGCCGATCAGGGTCTTCATGCAGCTGCTTGAGCGTGGATCCCTTCGGACAGATGTAACCCTTGGAGAACACGTCGTTCATGTCGCCGCGGATCCGGACGATGGTCTGGTCGACGGTGCCACGCACGGTGATTTCCAGTCCGCAGCCGGCTTCGCAGAGCGGGCACGTGCGAATTGCTATGCGATCTCCGCTACGCACTGCGCCAGCCGACTCGTCCGCGATGGAGGACGACGTGGCGACCATTGCCTTACTTTTTCTTTCGTGGCTTTGCGGCCGTGCGCTTTTCGAGCATGGTGATTTCGCGTTTGAAGTCGGATGCTTCGTCGAAGCCTTTGTACACGCTCGCGAAACGCAGGTACGCGACTTCGTCGAGCTTGCGCAACCGCTCGAGCACGGCTTGGCCCACTTGCGAACTCGTCACATCTCCCCCGGTCAGCCGCATCGCATCTTCCACTTGCACCGCGAGTTCGGCCAAATCGGCTTCGGTAACCGGGCGACCTTTGGTGGCAGCCTCGAGACCCATCACGATCTTGGACTGATCGAAGGGCTCTTTGTCACCGCTGCGTTTCATCACGTACACCGGGAGTTCATCGATGCGTTCGTAGGTGGTAAAGCGTGTTTCGCACTTCAGGCATTGGCGGCGGCGGCGCACTGCAGCCCCGTCCTCCGCAGCCCGCGAGTCGAGAACTCGCGAATCATCGTGACCGCAGCTAGGGCATCGCATGTTGCCCCCACGGTAGTTGTGCCTTCGGGGAACCATTCGTGCGACCGACGCACGACATGAAGCGCAGCCGATGCGTCTGACGACTCGCGATGTTGGCCGAAGCACTCGTGATGTACACCAAGGCAAAAAGATTATAGGATTCCCTACATGGGAGGAACCATGAAAGCAGCCGTATTCCGCGAGGTACTTCAACCACAAACCATCGAGGACATCGAGCTCGACGCACCGAAAGGTCGGGAGATCCTCGTGCGAAACGTGGCAGCCGGCATTTGCCACAGCGATCTGCTCTTCTTCGAAGGCACATGGGATCATCCGATACCCACGATTCTCGGTCACGAAGTTGCGGGCATCGTCGAAGCCGTGGGTCCGGAAGTTACTTCCGTCAAGATCGGCGACCACATCATCGGCTGTGCAGGTGGCCCGTGTTACGAGTGCCGTTACTGCGTCATGGGACGCCCGATCATCTGCATCAACCGAAGTCATGATCGCCCCGCGAGCGATACACCACGAATCCGTTGCAACGGAGCAAAGATTCATCAATACGGGCAGCTCTCGGGTTTTGCGGAGTCGATGCTGATCCACGAACACGCATGTGCGGTGATTCCAAAGGAGATTCCCCTGCATCTCGCCTCGATCATCGGTTGCGGCGTTGCGACAGGGCTCGGCGCGGTGTTCAACACTGCTCGCGTCGAACCAGGCGCTTCGGTCGTCGTGACCGGGGTGGGTGGTGTCGGACTCAACTCGATTCAGGGGGCGCGAATTGCGGGTGCGTCGAAAATCATCGCCGTGGACATTTCGACCGACAATCTCACGCTCGCAGAGAAGTTGGGCGCGACGCATATGGTCAATGCCGCACAGGTGAACGCGGTGGAAGCAGTGCGCGAGATCACCAAGGGCGGCGCCGACTACGTGATTGAAACCTCGGGATCAGCCAAGGTCGCCGAAACCAGTTTCGACATGTTGGGCGAAGGAGCCGTGCTCACATTGGTGGGTCTGCCACCTCATGGGACGAAGATTGCGTTCGACATGACGAAGTTCATCCCCAGCGAGATGTCCGTGCGGGGCTGCCACGTGGGATCCCTGCGGCCACGCATCGACCTCCCCCGTTACTGCGAGATGTATCTCACCGGGGCGCTGGATTTGGAGTCCCTGGTAACGCAGACATATTCGCTACCGCAGATCAACGACGGCTTTGCTCGCCTGACCAAGGGCACGAAGGGTCGCGGAGTGGTGGTCTTTTAGACACCACCGAAGGGTTACGGAATGCGGACGAGCTGACCGCTGGAGATCGACGTGCCGTTCAGGCGCACGAGCTCGTCCACTACCTCGGTGATGCTGGCGTTCGGGGCAATTCGCTCGCCGATCGACCACAACGTGTCTCCTGGTTGCGCGACGACGTACTTGGGTGCAAGATCTCGACCTGCGGTGTCACCAGCCATCGCGCTGCTTCCGAACAGCGAAAACACGCTGATGATTGCCGCCAACGCAACAGCCGCCACGGTTGCTACTGCCCCCGTACGACGACGTCGATACACACGCTGAATCTCGCGAGTGCGAGCTGCCGTGTGGACGGCGGCACGCCGGGAGGAACTGCGACGAGTGGTGGGTTGGAGCTGTCCTGCGAACACGATGGTGGCCATGGGAGTTTCCTTTCGGGTGGGTGGTGGGGCGAACAAGTGTTCTCCCCTCGGCTTCCACCATAGCGAACGGGTGTTCGTAGCACAACCTCCCCGGAAACCCAAGCCCAGTAAGGGTTTGCAGGGGCTGATGGAATTTGGCGAACATGTGTTTGACCTTGGGGGCGAACAGGCGTACGCTTGACCGCATGACTGCAGACAACACCAACCCCATCTCCCGACTCGGCGATCGCCAGCGAAAAATCCTCGTCTACATCGACCAGTGCATGCGTGAACGCGGATATCCGCCTTCGGTGCGCGAGATAGGTGAGGCCGTCGGACTGTCCTCCTCTGCCACCGTGCACAACCACCTTGCCAACTTGCAAGAACTCGGCTATCTCCGTCGCGATCCCACCAAGCCGCGCGCCATAGAAGTGCGCTACGACGCATCTTCCGGTGTCACCATGGAACGTCGCCCAGCGAAGTACATCCCGCTCGTTGGCGAGGTGGCTGCCGGTGTCAACGTGCTCGCGCAGGAGAACGTGGAAGATCTCGTGCCACTGCCGATGGACTTCACAGGTGACGGCGAACTCTTCATGCTGAAGGTACGAGGCGAGTCCATGATCGAGGCCGGCATTCTTGATGGCGACTTCGTGGTGTGTCGTCAGCAGAACGTGGCGCGCAACGGCGACGTCGTCGTGGTGGGAATTCCCGGCGATGAAGCCACGGTCAAGACGTTCAAGCGTGACGGCAACAAAGTGGTGCTCGTGCCATCCAACTCATCCATGAAACCGATGGTCTTTGACCCTTCCGAAGTGAGCATCTTCGGCAAGGTCGTCACCGTCATGCGACGGATGTAGTTCGCACCACTAGACGCCGAGGCGTTTGGCAAGCAACTCGATGCGTTCGTCGGGTTGCACGACGGCAACACGAACGTTGTTCGCGCCACCCGCACCATAGAAATCTCCGGGGCTCACGAGGGCTCCCCCGTCGCGTGCAAGACGTTCGGCAAACTCCCATCCGTCGCGTGCATCGAACCACAGATAGAAACCGCCCTCGGGCATGGCAATGGTGATGCCGGACCACTTCGACAACACGTGCGCAGTACGTGCGAGACGTCGCTCGTACACCTCGCGTTGAACAGCGACATGCGCATCGTCGTTCAGCGCCACCACGCCGGCCGCTTGCGCCGGGCCGGGAACCATCATGCCCACGTGCTTGCGCACTTCCTTGAGGTAGTTGACGATGTCGGCGTCGCCGGCATAAAACGCCACACGCACACCGGCCAAATTGGAGCGCTTCGACAACGAATGCAGCGCCACCACTCCATCGACACCGTGCTGCAAGATGCTCTCCCCGGCGCGACTCCACGTGAACTCCACGTAACACTCGTCGCTGAACACCGGCACACCGTGGGCACGCCCCCACGTGGCGGCTGCAGCGAGGTCGTCGAGAGCCCCCGTTGGATTGCTCGGTGAATTCACCCACAACATGAGCGCTCGTGCAGCGTCCGCCGCGTTAATCGCCGACAGGTCGATGCCGCCACGTGCGTTCATCGGGACCGCGACGGCACGACAGCCAGCGAGGGTTGCACCCATCTCGTAGGTGGGATAGGCGACGGCGGGAAACAACACCGTGTCACGGTCCGGGCGGCGAAGTTTCATGTACTGGGGGGTGGTGGCAACGAACTCCTTGGATCCAACGCACGCAGCAACCTGACCGATTGGTACGTCGACGTCGAACCTGCGCTGCATCCAGCTGCGAGCAGCCGAACGCAACGGCTCCGAGCCGATGCTGGCGGGATATCCACGCTCGGTGTTGGACGACGACAACGCCGCTACCACTGCAGCGCTCGGTGGATCGCACGGCGTGCCGATGGAGAGGTCGATCACTCCGCCATCGTGCGTAGCCGCAATCTTGGCAAGCGCATCGAGGCGGTCGTAGGGGTATGGCGGTGGAACGAACGGCTGGGCGGTCATCTGCGCGAAACGGCTACGGGTCTGGTGTTCATTGGACGACAAATTCTGTCAGGCGGCCACGGGCAGCGTCGGCAAGTCGGGCCCGAACCCGAATTCCGGCATCTTCATGGGAGGTGGACACCACTTCGCCTTCGCGATGCAGCGAGGCCATGACATCGCCGCGTTCGTAGGGCACCAGCAACTCCACGACTGCCGTGAGCGACCGCACACGGTCGCCGATGGTTCGCAGCAGGTCCTCGATTCCTTCACCCGTGGCCGCCGAGATGGCCACCGAACCGGGGTTGTCGTACACCAAACGTTTGGCGGCGTCGTGATTGGCATCGCACTTGTTGAACACCAACAGCTCGGGCACCCGATCTGCGGCAATTTCGCCCAGTACTTCACGAACCGCGGCGATTTGTCCTTCCGGGTCAACGGCGCTGGCATCCACCACGTGGAGCAACAGGTCGCTGCGGGTGGCCACTTCGAGCGTGCTCTTGAACGACTCCACCAGCGTGTGCGGCAAACGACGAATGAAACCCACCGTGTCGGTGAGCAGCACTGGCTCACCACCGGGCAACGACAATCGTCGTGTGGTGGGATCCAACGTTGCAAACAACCGGTTCTCCACGAGCACCCCTGCATCGGTGAGACGGTTCAGCAACGTGGACTTGCCTGCATTCGTGTATCCCACGATGGTGACGTTCGCCAAGCCACTGCGCGAGCGGCCCTTTCGTTGTTCGTCGCGGGTGCGCTGGAGTTCTCGCAACTCGCGCTCCAACTTGGCGATGCGATCGTTGATGCGACGTCGATCGGTCTCCAATTTGGTTTCACCGGGGCCCCGAGTGCCGATACCAGCTCCCTGTTGGGTGAGCTCGGCACTGGCACCGCGGCGAATTCGCGGTAGTCGGTAGCGCATCAACGCCAACTCCACTTGAGCCTTGCCTTCGAGCGTGTGGCTGTTCTGCGCAAAGATGTCGAGGATCACCGCCGTGCGATCGATTGCCGTGCGACCCAGCGTCTTTTCCAAGTTGAACTGTTGTGCAGGCGACAACTCGTTGTCGAACACCACGGTGTCGGCATCGACTGCAAGACACGTGGCCTTGAGTTCGTCCACCTTCCCTTTGCCGATGTACGACGCGGGGTCGGGCGCGTGTCGGCGTTGCGTAAGCCGAGCCACCACATCGGCGCCGGCGGTATCCACCAAGCGCTCCAACTCGTCGAGGCTCTCTTGGGTCTGGTCGTCATCATGGTCATCGAGGGTGACACCGACCAGCACGATTTTTTCCCGAATCGTACGCTCGATGAGCGTGCGGCCAAGCGCTTCCTGATACGGAGTGCTCACGCGGCATTCCTTTCGAGCAGTGCGCTCACGAGGTCGCGTCCATCACGGCCTGCCAGGTCACTTCGTAGGCGCCGACATGCGTTGCGGGGCCGGTGAGCGTCACTCGTCCGCGCGACGGTGCATGCACGGTGACCGTCGCATCGCCTCCCGGCATGTGGACGAGGACCTCCGTGCGTTCGCCACCTTGCGGCACGAGCCCCCACGAAAGTGCGGCCCACGCACTCGCACATGCTCCGGTACCACACGCTTGGGTGATCCCGGCACCACGTTCGTGCACGCGCATGGTGATGGCGTGCTGTTCGGGTCCCGGCGCCACAACTTCCAAGTTCACTTGCGGAATCATGCGGCCGAGGCCGAGCACGTCGACCACGCTCACGTCGTCCACACCCACCACGGTGTGCGGATTACCGACCGACAGGTGCATCACCGGGCGATCCGGATGCGCGCCGATGGCGTCCCAACCCGTTGGGGCCGACAGCGGCGTAATCTCGCCCATGTCGACGCTGGCAATCACGCTGTCTGCATCGCGCTCGCCGACGGTGACGTCACGAACACCGGCATCGGTGTGCAAACGATACATGCGCTCACCTCGTGCAGCGTCGCCGCGAAACAATGCATGGGCAAAGCAACGTGCGCCATTGCCGCTCATTTCCGCCATGGAACCGTCACTGTTGTACAACCGCATACGCGCGTTGATGTCGTCGAGTCGTTCGAGCAACAACAGTCCATCGGCGCCAACCCCCGTGGTGCGATTGCACCACGCGCGGGCAGCGGCAGGCCAATTGACCAGCATTGGACCACGAAAGATCGGACCAGTGGTATCTCCCTGGGATCGAACGTCGGCAATGTCGAGGACGAGGAAGTCGTTGCCCCAGGCATCGAATTTGTGGACTCTCACGGCGTTTTCCTTACCCGTATGCCTATCGCAGGAACTGCGTCAGACCTTTCGCAGGAGCGACAGGACGTGGGGCACTACCTCGGTTACCGGATCCGCTTGCACCGTTATCCATTGGATTCGGGGGTCGCGGCGAAACCACCGCTCTTGGCGCACCGCAAACTGGCGCGTATGCAACACGATGTCGGCGACCGCTTCATCAAGTGATACCTCGCCGTCCAGGTGAGAAAGGAGTTCCTTGTACCCGAGTGCCTGTCGAGCCTCGCGTGACATGTCTCCTGCGCCGAACAGTCCCCGCACCTCATCCAAGAGTCCCGCCGACATCATCGCGTGGACCCGTCGTTCGATGCGATGCGACAGCGTCTCTCGCGGCCAGGTGATTCCGACTTGGTGCACGTCGCTTGGTGGATAGGCGCCGGTGCCCGGCCCGAAGGAGGAAAACGGTTTTCCGCTGCCGATGCAGACCTCGAGTGCGCGTTCGATACGTCGCCGATTCGAGCGCTCGATTCGCGTGGCGGCAACTGGGTCAAGTGACTCAAGGCGAGCAAACAATGCGTCGGTATCGGGCTCGCGCTGCAATTCATCGCGCACTTCGGGCCACTCGCCGGGCAACTGCAGGTTGTCGATCACCGCAGTGAGATACAGGCCCGTACCCGCCACGAACAGTGCAGGTGCACCTGCTGCGGCAATCTCACTACGCGCGCTTGCCGCGTGCACCTTGAATTCGGCAACGGTGAATCGTTCGCTCGGCGCCACCAGGTCGATGCAGTGGTGTGGCACTTCGGCTTGGTCGGCTTTGCTCGGCTTGGCCGTGCCGATATCCATACCGCGGTACACCTGCATGGCGTCCACCGCAACGATGTGTGCTCCAGTTTCGCGAGCCACCGCCATTGCGACGTCGCTCTTACCGCTCGCGGTTGGCGCAACGATGGCGATTTCGCGCATGCTCACGCTGACGCAACGGACAAACGCGTGCGGTGCGTCGGCAGCGAGGTGACCTCGAGCAGTCGGCCCGCCAGGTGAAAACGGGCGGCATCCATGATTTCGACTCGCGCATACGTGCCAAGGCGCAACTTCTCATCCGCCGAGAAATGCACGAGTTTGTTCTGACGTGTTCGGCCCGTGAGATGGTCGGGGTTCCGCTTGCTGGTTCCCTCCACCACCACTTCCTCCACTCGACCAATGCGCTCGCGATGCTTCTGCACTGCACTGTGATCGAGCACCACCTTCAAGCGGTTGTACCGCTCGCCCACTTCGGCCGGATCACAGAACTTGTCGACCATGTCGGCCGCTGCAGTGCCCTCACGAGGCGAAAAAATGAACGCATACGCGGAGTCGAACTCAGCCGCGGCGGCAACCTCCATGGTCTGCACGAAATCCTCGTCGGTTTCACCGGGGAATCCGACGATCAAATCGGTGGTCACCGCCAAGTCAGGAATGGTGCGACGGGCTTCAGCGAGACGGTCCAGATAACGCTGGGCGGTGTAACCGCGGTGCATCGCTGCAAGGACTCGGTCGCTGCCTGCCTGCAGCGGATAGTGCAAGTGCTCGCACACGGCCGGGGTTTGTGCCATGGCCAACAGCGTGTCTTCACGCATGTCCTTGGGATGCGGGCTCATGTAACGCACACGCCGCACCCCCGATACCTCACCAACGGCACGCAGCAATGCGGCAAATTGGGGTGCGACGCGTACCGATTCGTCACCCGCCCGACGGCTTGCCAACGACAAATCGCGACCGTAGGAGTTGACGTTCTGGCCAAGGAGGAAGATCTCGTTCACGCCGCTCGCGGCGAGTGCGCGAACTTCGTCAAGAATCGATTCGAACGGCCGACTGATCTCCTTGCCGCGTACTGCCGGCACGATGCAGTAGGCGCAGGTGTTGTCACATCCGATCTGGATGGTCACCCAACTGCGGTACGACGTTTCACGCTTCACCGGCAGTGCGGAGGGAAACAACGCGTAATCGTCCACCACTGCTTCGTCGAGGATCTCCGTGATTGCACCATTGGTTCGCGAATGATGCAAGAGATCCACCGTTCGATGCACATTGTGGGTTCCGAGCACCACGTCCACCCACGGCGCACGCTCGCGCACGACGTCACGATCCTTCTGTGCCAGACACCCGGCCACCACGATTTGGCGCGACGGATCGGCGTCCTTCCACTTCTTCAGCGTTCCCAAAGACCCGTAGAGCTTCATGTCGGCGTTCTCACGAATGCAGCAGGTGTTGAGCACGACGACATCGGCGTCATTCTCGTCGGCAACGGGCTCCAGCCCATCGTGTTCGAGCAAGCCAGCAATGCGCTCCGAATCGTGTTCGTTCATCTGGCAGCCGAACGTGCGCACCACGTATCGACGAGTCACAACACGTAGAAGGCTACTGAGACGAAAAGTGCGGGTGCCGCCCGAAGGCAACACCCGCACAAGCACGTCGAGTACTGCGGCGTCAACCGCACCGCGAGTTACTCGAGTTCGATTGGCTCTTCGTCGTCCTTGCTGAAACCCGCGGGAGCTTCAACGACGGGAAGCGCCATGGCCTTTTCGCGTACACGCGCCGACATTTGCATCATCACGTCGGGATTGTCGATGAGGAACTGCTTGGAGTTCTCGCGACCTTGACCGAGCTGTTCGCCGTCGTAGGTGAACCACGCGCCGGACTTCTTGGCGATGCCCATTTCGACGGCGAGATCGAGCACCGAGCCTTCGCGGCTGATGCCCTTGCCGTAGGTGATGTCGAACTCGGCCTGACGGAACGGCGGAGCAACCTTGTTCTTCACCACTTTGACGCGGGTACGAGCTCCCACCACTTCGGCGCCGTCCTTGATCGATTCGATACGCCGAATATCGAGACGTACCGACGAATAGAACTTGAGTGCGCGACCACCAGGCGTGGTTTCGGGCGAACCGAACATGACGCCGATTTTCTCGCGCAACTGATTGATGAAGATGGCGATGGTGTTGGACTTGTTCAAGTTGGCAGTGAGCTTGCGCAACGCTTGGCTCATCAAACGAGCCTGCAAGCCCACGTGGCTGTCACCCATTTCGCCTTCAATTTCCGCGCGTGGCGTGAGTGCCGCCACCGAGTCGATGACCACCACGTCGACGGCGCTGGAACGAACCAGCATGTCGACGATTTCCAGCGCTTGTTCACCGGTGTCGGGCTGTGAGATGAGCAGGTTGTCGGTATCGACACCGATGGCTGCTGCATAGATCGGGTCGAGCGCATGCTCGGCGTCGACGTAGGCACAGATGCCACCGTTGCGCTGCGCTTCGGCGACGATGTGCATGGCGAGCGTGGACTTACCCGACGACTCCGGACCGAAGATTTCCACCACACGACCGCGCGGCACACCACCAACTCCGAGCGCAATATCGAGCGCCAGCGCCCCGGTGGACACTGCTTCGATTGCCATGGTTTCCTTCTCGCCCATACGCATGACCGAACCAGCACCGAACTGCTTGTCGATCTGACCCAGGGCTGCTTCGAGAGCCTTGGCGCGCTCGTTGGCCCGGGCGCGATCACCCTCGACCGATGGTTTGGCCTTCTTCTCAGCGGGGCGATCCACCACTTTGTCGGTGGATTTTGCGGCCTTGTCCTTTTTTTCGAAGCTCATTGCTGATGTCCTTTCGTTGTTGGTTGGGGAACGTTGCACCGTAGGGATGGGGTGCTATGTGATTGCTCGTTCCCACTGCTGTGTGCATGAGCCACCAGGAACTGCCTCGACCTTACCTACGAACACCTGTTCGGTCAAGCACCCTACGGGCACACGGGGTGTTCCTGCGCTGCCGCTGCGGCGACCCGCCCTGGATTGGGCTTAGCCGCCGAGAGTCGCCAGCAACCCCTCTATTTGGGTGATTTCAGCCCCCTGGGCCGTGACAATGCTCTCGGCAAAGGCTCGCACCCGGGGCTCCACACCGCTGGCCACCACGGCGTTTGCCATGGCAATCGCCCCCTTGTGGTGCTCCAACATCATGGTGAGCCACATGCGTTCGAAGGCGCCACCCGTCGCGGCACCGAGCTCGGCGAGTTGCTCGGCCGTCATCATCCCCTCACCCATCGCGTGATCCCCGGAGTGTCCCGCGTGCGGGTCGAGTTCTACGCCCCACTCGGCGAGATATCCCTGCATCATGCGAACTTCGTCTGACTGAGTTGCACCAATGCGCTGCGCAAGGGCGGCTGTCTCTTCGGTTACGTCACGAACGCTCAGCATGTCGGACATCTCGACGGCCTGCTCGTGGTGCGGAATCATTTCTTGCACGAACTTCACGTCGGCGTCGTTCCAAGTGATGTCGGCGCTCGACGTCTCCGACTTCACCGATTCGGAATTTGACGAGGCGTCGCCGCTGCAGGCAGACAGACCCATGGACGCAACGGCGAGGACTGCGGTGGCGGCGAGTAGCGTGCGATTCATGACCACCACAGTGCTACACATTGAAGGTATGAGTTGTCAGAACTGTGTGCGACATGTGACCGAAGCCCTGACTGGCGTGGATGGAGTGCAGTCGGTCGTCGTGTCGCTCCCGGACAAGTCCGCAACGGTGGTCAGTCTCGACGCACTCTCGGTACAGGCGGCACGGATTGCCGTTGAGGACGCCGGGTACAGCTTGCACGCCTAACACCGAACGCACCCACGGCGGTGCGGTTAGCTCACCACCGTACGAGCATGCTCCTCACCGTCGTCTTCTTCGAGAGGTCGTAGGTACAGATCGATTGCCTGCCACAGGGTGTAGGAAATCGGATAGCCGCCCACTCCCACGAGCAACGTCACCAGCACCGTGCTGCCCAAGACCGGCACGAGCGCCACATCGGGATAGGTCAATATCACCCCGACGCCCATGGTGATGAGCAGGGTTCCACCCGTGGTGATGAAACTGATGGCCATCGCACCGAGCATGAATCCTTCGTAATTGCGTTCCCATCGCACGCCACAACCCGCGCAGCGTTCGCGACGCGCAAACCACTTTTCGAAAAAAGCGTGATGATTACCGCAGTGCGGGCAACGACGAAACAGCCCGCGCCCCAACATCCTGCCGAGCGACGGGGATGGAGTCACCGTTGGAGGTCAGCCAACGAGCTCGTCGACGAAATCAGCAAATACTTCGGCATACGTCATTGCTGCTTCGTCGGTGTGCATGACGGAGATGAGCCACTGCTCATCCAAGCCCGGTGGCAGCAAGATTCCGCGGTTGATGCCGTGCATCCACTGCGCAAATGCCAGGTCGAAATCGGTGGCTTTGTAGTCGCGATAATTCCTGATCGGCTCGGGCGACCACGTGACACAACCCTTTGCGCCGAACTCCACCACATTGGCCGGAATGCCGTGTTCGGCAACCACGGAACGACACGCTTCGACCAATGCATGGTTGCGAGCGATGACTGCTCGGGTTGCCTCGGGCGTGCACACTTCGGTGAGCACGGCCTGCGCTGCGGCCATGCACAGCGGGTTGCCGTTGTAGGTGCCCAGGTGCACCACGCGACGATTGGTGATTTCGTCCATGTATTCGCGCTTGCCGCCGAATGCCCCCAACGGCAGTCCGCCACCGATCGACTTGGCAAGTGCCACCAGATCGGGCTCCACGCCGAGCGTGCCTGCTGCGCCGGACCAGCCAGCGGTGATCCCGGTCTTCACCTCATCGAACACCAAGAGGGTGCCGTACTTCTGGGTGATCTCGCGCACCGCCTTCAGGTAGCCGTCCTGTGGCAAACAGATGCCGATGTTCTGCATCACCGGCTCGACGATGAACGCGGCAATGTCACCGTTCCGCAGGACTCGTTCGAGCGCCTCAGGGTCGTTGTAAGGAATCACGATGGTGTCACCCACGACGCCCTTGGTGATACCCGCCGACGACGCCACCGAGTACGGAGCATTGGCTGGTCCGGCGACATCGAGTGACGGCTTCATCGACACCATCACTTCGTCGTGATGACCGTGGTAGCCGCCTTCAACTTTGACGATCTTGTCGCGGCCGGTGGCCGCACGCGCCACCCTCAATGCGTCCATGGTGGCTTCGGTACCCGAATTGGTGAAGCGCCAAAGCGGGAAGCCGTATCGAGCAGTCAGAAGCTCTGCAACCTCGGCATTGCTCGGGCACGGAGTGACAAACAGGGTGCCGTCGTCCAACTGGGCCGACACGGCTTTGCGCACCGCAGGGTGCATGTGACCGGCAAACAGCGCACCGAAGCCCATGTTGTAGTCCACGTATCGATTGCCGTCGACGTCGACCGACCAGTACTCCTGGGCGCGCGCAAGCACGATGGGATACGGGTCGTAGTCCTGGAAGCTCGACGGCACTCCGAGCGGAAGCGACTTGCGGGCTCGAGCATTTGCCGCCTGAGATCCTTTGGTGCGCTGCGCGTAGACCTGTAGTTCGCGGGCAGTGATCTCCTTGGCCCGAGTGACTAGGGATTGCGTCAGCGTCTTGTCAGCCGCTGGCATGGTTATCAGCTCCAAACAGGTGTGTACGCCCAGTCTACCCGTGGCAGAATGGAGCGCCCTTGGTGGGCGTAGCTCAGTTGGCTAGAGCGCCAGGTTGTGGTCCTGGAGGTCGCGGGTTCGAGCCCCGTCGTCCACCCCAAGGTGCGCCGCGACCGCGCACCCGTCGTGCACGTGATTTCTCTCATTGGGCGCGTCGAGTGCGTGCGAGTTAGGCTCTGGCGTTGCAATTTTCATATTGATGCCCCTCTAGCTCAGTTGGTTAGAGCATCGGACTCTTAATCCGCAGGTCCTCGGTTCGAATCCGAGGGGGGGCACCACTGCAGGCACACCAATACTTCGCGTCACGCAATAAGGTATAACCATGTCACGGCTGCAACTTGCACTCAACGTTCAACACCTCAATGACGCAATAGACCACTACACCAAACTGTTCGGCGTTGCACCAGCCAAAGTTCGTCCCGGATACGCGAACTTCGCCATTGCCAATCCGCCTCTCAAATTGGTACTGATTGAGAACCCTTCTGCCACGGACTCCATCAATCATCTTGGTGTGGAAGTGGGGTCGGTTGATGAGGTTCGAGCCGAACACGAACGTTTCTCCAAAATTGGTCTACCGACGTTCGTAGAGGGCGAGACCACGTGTTGCTACGCAGTGCAAGACAAGTTCTGGGTCGAGGGTGGTGATCATCAGTTCGAGGTGTACACCGTGCTCGGCGATGCCGACCGTATGGAAAACACGCCGATTGATGCAACGACGACACCTGCAGTCGTGTGTTGCGCTCAGTAGGGAGTCGACTCGCCTAACGGCGGTACGTCGCCACCACTTCCACATGGTGCGTGTGCGGAAAGAGGTCCAACACTTCGACATCGTCGAGTTGGTATCCGGCATCCACGAGTAGTCGCGCATCGCGGGCAGCAGCCACGGCGTCACACGACACCAGCACCACACACGGGGCATCGGTGTCCACCACGACACTGACGCCAGGTTTGCCCAGACCGCTACGTGCGGGATCGGCGATCACCAATCCCGCTCGTTGCGCTACCCAATGTTCGAATCTCGCCTGAACGATGTCGGCGGTGTGTCCACGCAAATTGGAGAACGCGTCATCGCAGGCCGAGGTGCTCGACTCCACCACCACCGCCTGCACGTCCTTGGGCACGAGGGTGGCGCTGAACAATCCAATTCCGCCGTAGGCATCGATGACCGGACCCTCGGATCCATCGAGCAAACCCTGCGAGGCGCGACCGACGGCATCCACCAGAATTTCGGCAGCCTGGCGGGAAGCTTGGAAGAACGACTCCATCGACACACGCAACCGCACGCCAGCAACCTCTTCATGCACGACGGCACCAGCACCAGTCACCACGTCGTCGGGCAAGCCCAGGAGCCGTGCACGACCATGCGACCAGACCCCGCGTTCGCCGGTGGCGTCGCCGCAGCGCAGCGTGATGTCGGTTGGCTCGACTTCACCATCCCGACGGGCACGATCACCCTCCTTGCCGCCGCGCACACCAACGGCATTCACCAACTCGGCGAGTCGCGGATGCATCACCAGACAGTGCTCGATGCCCACCACATCGTGTGATGCACTGCGACGAAAGCCCAACCGACCATCGGAGGTTGCGGCCATTCGAACCGTGGTTCGCAATGCGTCGTGCCCCACGCTGGCACCACGAACGATTCTCGCTTCGGGAAGACGCCCGGTGCGCGCAAACGCCTCACGAACGATGTCCACCTTTGCGTCGTGCTGAGCAGAGGCTGCAAGGTGTTGCCAGTTGCAGCCGCCACAACCGTCGGCGACGTGCGCGCATGGTGGCGTCACGCGATTGGCCGTCGCAACCTGCACTCGGCGCAACCGCGCACGTGCGAAATCGCGCTTTACTTCGGTGAACTCGACTTCCACCGTTTCGTCCGGTAGCGCTCCGTCCACGAACACCACGCGGCCATCGGTGTCGCGTGCCATCGACTCGCCGCCGGCCACCAGTCTTTCGATGTGGAGTTGTCGCGTCGTACCGACCTTCACGGGAGTGTCGGGGCTCGTCACGCCCACCGACCCTAGGCTTGAACAGGCATGCGCCCAGTGCAAATCGCCCCGTCGGTCCTTCCCGTTGATTTCTCGAAGTTGGGTGAAGCAATCACAGCTCTCGACGCAGCAGGCGTGGATCTCATCCAGTGGGACGTCATGGACGGTCAATTCGTGCCGAATCTCACCTTTGGGCCCGACATCATTGCGTCCACTCGTCATCTCACCGACAAACCTTTCGAGGCGCATCTCATGGTGCTGACCCCTGATGTGATGGCCAAGCGGTACGTGGAAGCGGGCTGCCAGCGCCTCATCGTGCACGCAGAGGCCTGCGACCACCTGCACCGCACTCTCGGCAACATTCGCGAACTCGGCGCCACTGCAGCCGTGGCGCTCAACCCGTCCACGCCACCGGACGAAATTGCGAACGTGCTCGACCTCGTGGACTTGGTGTTGGTCATGACCGTGAACCCCGGTTTCGGTGGTCAGTCGTACATCAAGACGATGGAGCCGAAGATTCGGATCGTGCGCGACATGATCAATCGCGCCGGCTTCAGCGACACCGTCGACCTCGAAGTCGATGGCGGCATCTCACCCACCACCATCGAGGGTGCAGCAAGTGCTGGCGCGAACGTGTTGATTGCCGGCAGCGCACTCTTCCGCGACAAGGAAGGTCTCGGGCACGCAGTGAGCGAGTTGCGCGGGCTGGCTACTTCCGCATTCCGCGGATAGCACCAGAAATCAGATAGCGGGTTGCCGCCAACAAAAAGAGCAGCCCCAAACCTGCACCAATCGGCAGGAGCAGCGCGCGCAACACACCGCTGCGATCAGCCAGGAGAGGCCGGAGCAAACCAGTGTCGATCGGGTCACCGTTGGCCAGCAGCGTGCGAACGGGGTCTTCGTAGTCGGGGCACGACACGCGCTGCACCGCGGCCACCGCATCACCACCGAACATGTCGGGTGGCACGCGAACCTTGGATTCCAACACGGGTGTGTCACCACGAATTCCGGATGGTGCAGCCACTGCGCCCACGAGGAACCGTCCCCCAACCTCGAGGTACTTCACGTCGTCGATCGGATATCGCACCGTGAGCACGCCACCTCGCAACAGATCGGCCACGGTGCCGAACCGTTCCGACTCCACGTTGTAGAGCACGAAGTTGGCGTCCACTTGTGACACGGTTCCCACGAACACGCTGCGTAGTGGCTCGGGCACGGCACACGATGACGGCACGGTGGTAACGGCCGACTCGATGATGAGCGACTCCGTTACGTCGGTGCCACCCTCTTCGTCGGCATCGCCATTTGCCGCTGGGGCAACCAACGACAACGCCGCGACAACGGCGATCAGTACCCCTTGAATTTCGGCTCCCGCTTTTGCATGAACGCTTCCATGGCTTCGAGTGTGTCCTTTGTTCCGAAGTTCACCGTTTGCGCGGCGCCTTCGTCATCGAGCGCCTCTTCCATCGTCACGTTCATCGCATTGTTCAACATGCGTTTGGTGAGCGCGAGCGCAATCGGCGGACCAGCGGCGAGACGTTGCGCCCATCCATCGACGAAAGCGTCGAGCTGACCATCGGGCACTACACGATTGACCAGACCCATCTCGCGAGCATCGGCGGCGGAGATGATGTCACCAAAGAGCGCCAACTCCTTTGCGCGGTGCAACCCGATACGACGCGGCAGCAACCAAGAACCGCCGAAGTCGAGCGACAATCCACGCTTGGCGAAGATTTCGCTGAATCGAGCGTTCTCGCTGGCCACCACCAGGTCGCAACCAAGTGCCATGTTGCAGCCTGCACCAACTGCCACGCCACGCACCTTGGCAATGGTGGGTTGTGGCATACGGTGTAACGACAACGCCGCGTCGTTCACGTGGCGCATGGCCGCCAGTTGATGTACGGGTCGACCGGTGCTGTTTCGTGCCGACAAGTCGGCCCCCGAGCAGAACTCGCCACCCGCCCCAGTGATCACGACACATCGCACGTCGGGGTCGGCGGCGATGGATCGAAAAATCTCCGCCAGCTGCGCCCACATGTCACCGGTGACGGCGTTCTTGCGCTCCGGGCGATTGATGGTGACCGTTGCGATGGCGTCGGCACGGGTGACGTCGATTTCGGCCATGCAACGACGATACTTGCAGGGTGGGATTCGATCCGCACCGCAAATACAAGGCTTCACCGCTCGATTACGTGGTGATTGCGAGCGCCTTCATCATCATTGGCGCACTCGTGGCGTGGGCGTTTTTGGCATGACCGAACGTCGGGCCAAGCAGCGCAAGACCAAGCGCCGCAGGAGTTCCACACCATCCATGTGGGACGGTCTCTACGGCACGGTGGAAGTGCGGCGAGTGCAGCCGTACGAAGCGAACAAGGACTATGTGTGTCCGGGGTGCCACCGCGTGATTCCAAAGGGAACGGGCCATTTGGTGTGCGTGCCGAGTGACGCGCCGGACCTTCGCCGCCACTGGCACGGAGGCTGCTGGGACCGGCGCCCGTAATTCACCTGACAGTCACCGTGAGTTGACTCGACGTTTTCGAAAAGACTCAGTGAATACACCACTCTCTAAGGGTGCTGGGATCTCAGTCCGATGATCGCTTACGTCGACCCGAGCGACTTGCGGTCATCGGCGCCGGCTATATCGGACTACCAACTGCGGCAGGCTTTTCCGATCTTGGTTACACCGTGGCGTGCGTTGACACGAACCAGGAGAAACTGGCTCGACTAACCGCAGGCATAGTGGATTTGCACGAGCCACACCTACAAGACCTCGTCGGACGAGGCTTACGCACGCGACGCCTCCGGTTCACCGACAACAGCGTGGATGCCGTACGAGATGCATCAATCGTCTTCATCTGTGTTCCGACCCCGCAGGCAGACGACGGCTCCGCCGATCTTTCCCACGTTGATGCCGCAGTATCCCAGATTGCTCCAGTTGTACGACCTGGCACCATCATCGTGACGCGATCCACCGTACCCGTGGGCACCGCGGATCGTTTGCGAGCCATCATTGGTCGCAGTGACGTCCATGTGGCCTCCAATCCCGAATTCCTCCGTGAAGGAAGTGCAGTCACCGACTTCTTTCACCCCGACCGAATACTGATCGGCGCACACGAAACGGCTGTACGTCGAAGGCTTGGCGAACTGTACGACGTATTCGGTGTTCCGGTCATCGTCACCGACATTCCAACCGCCGAGTTGACCAAGCATGCTGCCAATGCGTTCCTGGCAACCCGTCTGAGTTTCGTGAATGCCATGGCCAATATTTGCGAGGCAGCAGGTGCGGACGTTCACCAAATGATGAAGGTCGTGGGACTCGACTCGCGTATTGGTTCGAAGTTCTTGTCGGCAGGTCCCGGCTGGGGCGGTTCGTGTCTACCGAAGGACACACGGGCGCTCGCGTACGTTGCGCGGCAACTTGGCGAGCCATTTGAGCAACTTGAGAGCACTGTGGAGACTAACGAGCGCCAGTTTGATCGTGTCGTACGACGTCTCGCCGATTCTCTCGGAGGTTCGTGCAGTGGTCGAAGAATTGCCGTATGGGGGCTGGCATTCAAGGCTGGAACCAACGACCTGCGCGACTCCCCCAGCCTTGCGGTCTGTCGCCGCCTGCTTGCCGAAGGCGCCAACGTAAGTGCCTACGACCCGGCAGTCGATTCCAACCAAATCATCGGCAAGGGTTTGGACTACGCCGAAACTTCCATCGGTGCGTGTTTTGGAGCTGAGGCGTTGCTCGTGCTCACTGAGTGGCCGGAATTCGCGAGGATCGAACCGTCCCACGTCGCAGCTGCGATGACGGGAAAGGTGGTGTTCGACACGCGAAACGTACTGGATGCAAGTGAGTGGACTTCAGCAGGGCTTCGAGTGTTGGTAGTTGGACGAGGTTCGCCGGACCCAGCGAAAAGCAAAGCTAACGCGAGTGCTGCGTAGCCTGCGCAGCAGATTCCCAAGACGAGCAAGTAGCCAACGTCAAGTCCTAGCGAGAGCGCCAGCAGGGCTCCAAGCACGAACGCCAGATTGTAGACGACGTCATAAGTCGCAAAGACCCGACCGAGATAGTCACCATCGACATTTGATTGGACTGCAGCATCGTTGCACACGCGCATGTTCTGAAAGGCCAACGCCGCCACGATGATCCCACCAAGTGCGGCGATAAACGAATCAATCAACAAGATGCCGCCGATCGATATTGACGAAACTGCGGCTGCAAGCACGCAAACCGACTTTCGCGGCACATGCTCAATGACCCACTCGGCAGTAACTGTTCCCAGGAAGGTCCCCGCACCAGCGACACCAAATACTGCGGCGTAACCCGTGGCTTCGAGAGTGAATCGTGCGTCGAGAATCAAAGCAACGCAGGCAAAACACGCACCCAGCAAGAATTTTCCCCCGCCGCTCGAAACGATGGAATAGCGGACCTTACGGTTTCGAAGTTGCGCAATGGCCCTTTGCCAATCCCGCACGTTCCGTGAGACAGAACCACCACCAAGCTCGGTGCGAATCCTCCGATACCAATCGGAAGATGCGATATGCATAACCGCAGCGACAATGAACACAAGTCGCACGTCCATGACTGCGAGTCCTGCCGCAATGGCTACCCCTGCAAATCCTGCCGCCATACTCAACATGAGGCTGATTGAGTCTCCCGCCACCAATTGACGACGCTCCACCAGCCGAGGAATTGAGGTCGCACGAACGGTGTAGAGCACACGAGTTAACAAGAGCAGCAATCCGAATGTGACAAAACCGATGCTCTGTTGCTGCGACATCGACACGGCAATCGATCCGAGCGTGAGAATGGCCCGAATCATCTGACCACCAGTCAAGAGGCGTTGGCGCAGGAATCGATCCGCGAAGAATCCTGCCAGTGGCCCCACGAATAGGAGCGGGAAGGATGCCACTACAAGTCCCCGAAGAAACGCCGACGTCGTGTCTTCCGGATTCAAATCGAACAACAGCACTTGGGCGAGTCCCAAGGAAGTCATCGCATCTCCAACTTGAGACGAGACCTGTCCGCACATCGCCAGACGAAAGTCGCGCTGACGCAACAGATCCAGACGGCGGACATGCTCTTTTGCCTCCGATCGGAGGAACTCACATCGCGTAGAGACTGGCTTCACACGTTCAGCGTGGCAAAACTTCCTGGTTTGCGACGGCGATTCAGGTGAACGCTCCCTGAATATTCACACTCGGTGGAAGTTCATCTTTATCTTGCCTGCTGTTCAGCATTTCTCAAAGTCGGCTCTTCAAGGTGGCATCGTGCGAATTGGCATCGTCTCTGAAAGCTTCCTGCCTGTCGTCAACGGGGTCACAAACTCGGTTGTCCGACTTCTCGAACACCTCGAGTCCAGCGAGCACGAAGCCATGATCGTCGCCCCCGGCGATGGACCCGATTGTTTCGGTCGATTCAAGGTGGTGAGGGCACGCAGTATCTCGGTACCGCGCTATCGAAACTTCGAGCTCGGAATTCCGAGTCCTCGTCTCAGAAGCGCGTTGGAGGCATTTCGCCCCGACATCGTTCATCTCGCCGCACCATTCGGTCTCGGGGCGTATGCAGCTCGAATATGCCGACAGCTTGACATACCGACTGTTGCGGTTTACCAGACCGACGTTCCCGGTTTTCTCGCGCACTACGGTTTGGCATCTACAGGCAACCTCATTTGGAAATGGGTCGAACACATCCACAATCGGGCGAATCTCACCCTGGCTCCGTCATCCGCCGCAATCAACGACCTGCACATACATGGCGTCGACAACGTCCAGCTATGGCGGCGAGGAGTTGATGGGACTCTGTTTTCGCCTGCGAAGCGAAGTGAGAAGTTGCGCCGATTCTGGAACGCTGATGGACGAGTCGTGGTCGGATATGTGGGACGACTCGCGCACGAAAAACGGGTGGACGATCTCACAGTCCTTGCCGACAACCCTCGAGTGCGACTGGTGGTCGTAGGCGACGGACCACAACGTGAGCGCTTGTCGCGCATGTTGCCAAACGCGGTATTCCCCGGATTTCTCACGGGTGAAACGCTTGCCGAGCACTATGCAAGTTTTGATGTATTCGTGCACACGGGCGTAAATGAGACTTTCTGTCAGACCCTTCAGGAAGCCCTCGCTTCTGGTGTTCCGTGCGTTGCGCCAGCTCAGGGTGGCCCACTGGACATCGTTGCCGACCAAATGAACGGGCTCTTGTTCGCCCCGCGTAACACCGCTCATCTGCGCAGTTGCGTAGAACGACTCTTTGACGACGAAATACGAGTTCGACTTGCAGGACGAGCACGGGGATCGGTTGAGCACCGGACGTGGTCATCGGTGAACGAACAACTTCTCGAGCACCTGCGTCGCACATGCCAACTTCCAATCCACGAGCCCCGCGTGGAATCGCCCGAGGCTGCCTAAGTCCAGATATGCGCATCGCCCACGTCGCCAATTTCTACGGGCCGCGCAGTGGTGGGTTACGCACCACCATGGTGCGTCTTGGTCGCGGCTACTCGGAGGCTGGACACGAAGTACTGCACATCGTGCCAGGTCGTGATTACGAACGCGAGTGGAATGAGTCGGGACAACGCATCACCATTCCGGGTCGCACGTTGGCGGGCACTGGTGGCTACAAGATCATCGTCAACGTGGCACGAGTACGTCGAATGCTGGAGGAGTTTCAACCCGATGTCTTGGAAGTTTCAGACCGTTTCACGCTGACATCACTTGGAGATTGGGCGCGGGAGAACTCCGTTCGAAGCGTCGTCTTCAGCCACGAGACACTGACCGGTCTGAGCGAGACGTTTTTACGTATGCCGACCATCTCTTCCGGACCAGTGAATTGGTGGAATGCTCGAATGGCGCGCCGCTTTGACCATGTCGTTGCCACCACGGCGTTTGCAGCGCGAGAGTTCGAACGATTGGGCGTGCGCAACATCACCCGGATTCCACTTGGCGTAGACCTCGGAGAATTCCACCCCGAACTCTTCGACATGGAGCTTCGCAAGCGACTTCGTGGAGAGTCCGAGCTTCTCATGGTTCACTGCGGCCGATTGTCACCAGAGAAGCGAGTAGACCGGAGCATTCAGACGTTGGAAGAGCTCACCCGTCGAGGTCATCGCGTCCGCCTCGTGGTCGTAGGTGATGGACCAAGTCGCACTGCTCTGCAGCGTCTCGCCCAGGTACTCCCGGTCGACTTCCTCGGATTCGTGCATCAACGTGATTTGCTAGCACGCATTCTTGCGAGCGCTGACATCGTGATGGCACCTGGACCGCTCGAGACATTCTGCTTGGCAGCCCTCGAAGCGCTCGCATCCGGTACTCCGGTGGTCGCAAGCGCATCCAGTGCCGTGCGAGAGGTACTGGGAATCGATGAATGCGGCGAACCAGTCGGCGCCATCGCCAATGATGAGCCGAGTGCCTTTGCCGACGCAGTCGAAAGAGTTCTGGCTGCCGACGAATCACATCGTCGAGCGGCAGCACGTGCTCGAGCCGAGCAGTTTCCATGGTCGACGACCATCGAGCGAATGCTACGTCTGCACACCAAGTCTCCCGAACGAAAGGCGGCCTAAACATGCGCACCATGGTGGTCCTCGGAGACTCCGTGGGATTCGGTGTCGGCGATGAAGATCACGAGCACCCCCACAAGGGGGTGGGGGCCTTCCTGCACGAGTCACTGGTGGATTTCACTTCATACTTCAATTACTCAAGACCAGGTGCACGCATGCGTGAAGTGTTCGACGTGCAACTCGCAAAGGCGCTCCACCACAAGCCGGACATAGTGCTCCTAATTGCTGGCGGCAACGACGTGCTGCGACAGAACTTTGATCCTGCCGACATCTACTGGTCGATGTATGGGACCATCACGACTCTTCGCGACAAGCAGGTAGAGGTCCTCACCATGAAACTGCACGACCCAAACAAGAAAATCCGACTTCCAAAACGACTCGCTCGCCTCCTTCACCATCGCGTGGAGACCCTGAATCACATCATTGAAGACGTCTCCACACTCCTTGGCGCAAAATGCCTCGATGTACGAGAAATCGACGTCGCCTACGACAAGGTGATGTGGCACGTAGATCGAATGCACCCCAGCCGATTCGGCTATCACGTGCTTGCCAAGAGATTTGCCGGCATGTTGTCAAACAGTGGCTACCGAGTAGTGAACGTCCCCGCGCCACTCATGCGCATTCGCTCTCGTCGCGAGAATTTGCTCTGGATGGCGCGAATGGGCCTGCCGTGGTTCTTGAAACGCTGCAAGGATCTTTTTCCGGGAGTGGGCTACCTGTTGATACTGGAGACCTCCAAAGATGTTGTGCGTACGTTGCGTCGCCGCGGAACTACGCACGGATTGTTGGGTCTCAGACCGCATCGCTTACCGGCGCCGACGGAAAGTTCATGGGAAGTGGCTGCCTGAGGAACCCGCAAGTGCTCCCTCAGGGAGTTTTCATACTCTGAGTTCCGAGAGCGCACTTCGGCAGTATTGGATTTACAAGAAGTTCTCGCGAATCTCCACGCGCGCGTCGATGACCGCCGCAGCATCGAATCGAACCTCCCGTACCGGTGGCAACCCGACGTGGTTGACACCCAGGAATGCAGCAGTAGCACGGCGTAATCGCTGCACTTTGCGTGCAGTGATTGCTTCGAACGGATCACCGAACGCAGCGTTGCGCCGTGCCTTGACTTCACACACCACCAACACCCCGTGACGCAGTGCCACCACATCGAGCTCGCCGCGCGGACAACGCCAGTTGCGCGCGATGATCGTGTAACCCTGGCGCACGTACCACGTGGCAACGAGGTTCTCGGCAAAGCGGGCCCGTGTCTGATTGGCCCGTGCTTGATTGACACGTGCCTGATTGGCCCGTGCTTGATTGACCCGCGCCGTGGCGCGAGCCGCAACGGTGGGTGCGGCTGATTCGCCGACTGCTAGATGTTGTTGCTCGGCAACTCTTCGATGTTGAGGTCTTTGAAACTCAGCACGCGCACCTTCGGCACGAGGCGAGTCTTGCGGTACATGTCCCATACCCATGCGTCGGTCAGCGTGATCTCCAGGAGTGGGCGTGGGCCTTCAGACAGCACACGCACGTCAACGGTGTTGGCCAGATAAAACCGGCGATCGGTTTCGACGGCGAATTTGAACATGCCGACGACATCTTGATATTCGTTGGCCAACTGCAGCTCGCGTTCGGCTTCGTATTGCTCGAGGTCGTCAGTATTCACTTACGACCTCCGCATGGCTGTGTGCAGGACAGCGCACGAATTGGCGACGTCCCGTGATCGAGCAAATTAGTCTTCGCGCTTTTCGCGGATCTTGGCCGACTTGCCGGCACGCTCGCGCAAGAAGCCGAGCTTGGCGCGACGCACCTGACCGTGACGCAACACTTCGACCTTTTCAACCGATGGGGTGTGCATCGGGAAGGTTCGCTCCACACCAACGCCGTAGCTGTTCTTGCGAACGGTGTAGCTCTCGGAGATTCCCGAACCCTCGATGGCGATGATGTCGCCCTGGAACACCTGGACGCGCTCTTTGTCGCCTTCCTTGATTCGCACGTGAACCTTGACTTCGTCGCCAGGGCGCAACTTTGGAATGTCCGTGCGGAGATGTTGCTGGTCGACGATGTCTGTGGCTTTCATAGGGAACTTTCAGGATACGGCAGGCCGGGGAACTCTTCCAACAGACGCTTTTCGCTGTCATTTAGCCCGCCGCGCTGTGCAATTAGGTCGGGACGTGTCGCCATGGTGCGGTGGAGGGCTTGGGCATGCCGCCAACGTGCGATTCGCGCATGGTCGCCGCTGCGAAGTACCTCAGGCACCACATGACCCTCGAATTCCGCTGGTCTGGTGTAGTGCGGAGCTTCCAGGAGGCCACCTTCGAACGATTCACTCGCTGCCGATTCGTCGTTACCCATCACACCGGGAATCAATCGAGTGACTGCCTCGATGATGACGCAGGCGGCCACTTCGCCACCACCCAACACATAGTCGCCGATCGACACTTCGCCGTCGCACAATTCGGCCACCACGCGGTGGTCGACACCTTCGTACCGACCACACAACAACGAGAATCCTTCCGAAGCCGCGAACGACTTTGCCATCTGCTGATCGAACCGCTTCCCGCCGGGTGAGAGCAGCAGCAGCGGACGCGGTGGCTTCGCAGCGCGAACACTGGCAAAAATCGGCTCGGGTCGCATGACCATTCCGGCGCCGCCACCAAAGGGAGCGTCGTCGATGGTGCGGTGGGCGTCGGTGGTGTGTTCGCGCAGATCGTGCACGCGCAGGTCGAGCAACGACGTCGTGCGTGCTCGACCCAGCAAGCTTTCGGAGCAGAATCCGTCGACGAGCGACGGGAAGATGGTGAAGACGTCGATGCGCACGCTAGGCACCGAGTGGTTCCGTCGGCGTTTCAGTTGTCCGTATGCCGAAGTGCGACGATTCAGTCGTCGAGAAAATCGACGTCGACATCGACGCCGTCTTTTTCGGCAGCGGCGCGGACGAGCGCACGGATGTTTTGCGCGGTACGGCCACGGCGGCCGATGACCCGGCCCAGGTCGCCATCGGCGACGCGAACTTCGAGAATGATGACGCCGTCATCATCGATTGCTTCCACGCGAACGGAGTCGGGATTGTCGACGATGGAGCGAACGATGTGATCGAGCACTTTCGTGGCAACGGTTGCCTCGGGCACGATGGACTACTTCTTCTTCGTCGACTTGGTGGCCATGAACTCGGTCCACAGACCGCTGACTTCCAGCAACTTGCGCACGCGCTCGGTGGGCAAAGCACCCTTGTTGAGCCACTGCATCACCTTGGCGTTGTCTACCGCGAAGCCCGATGGGTTCTCCAACGGACGGTAGGTGCCGACGATCTCGAGGAACTCGCCATTGCGAGCCTTCTTGGTGTCAGCCGCGACGACGCGATAGTGCGGCTGCTTGGTCTTGCCGACGCGGGCCAGACGAAGTTTGACGGACATGTTGCTCCTGACTTGATTTCGATATCCCGAGCGAACCGCCGCGGGCTCTGTGCAGGCTATCGGGAGGGCAGGCGCCCACCAAACTGCTTCATCATCTTCTGCATCTCGGCAAACTGCTTTACGAGGCGGTTGACGTCTTGCACCTGCGTGCCACTGCCATTGGCAATTCGGCTACGGCGACTGCCGTTGATGATCTGGGGGTTCTCGCGTTCGGCCGGCGTCATGGAGCGAATGATGGCCTCCGTGCGCTTCACCTGATCGTCGCTCACCTCAGCCCCTTTGAGTTGCGCTCCGACGCCAGGCAGCATGCCGAGCACGTTCTGCAGTGGCCCCATCTTCTTGAGCTGCTGGAGTTGCTCGAGGAAGTCATCGAGCGTGAACTTTCCGTCGACGAGTTTCTTGGCGGCCTTCTCGGCTTCTTCCTTCTCGAACACCTGCTCGGCTTGCTCGATGAGCGAGAGCATGTCGCCCATGCCCAGGATGCGAGAAGCCATTCGATCGGGATGGAATTGCTCGAATGCGTCGAGCTTCTCCCCCGTCGCCGCGAACGCGATGGGTTTGCCGATGACTTCCTTCACCGACAGCGCTGCGCCACCACGTGCGTCGCCGTCGAGCTTGGAGAGAATCACACCATCGATGGCGAGAGTGTCATTGAACGCTTCGGCAACCGTGACGGCGTCTTGACCCGTCATTGCGTCGACGACCAGGAACGTGTAACGCGGGGTGACCGTGTCACTGATGCGCCGGACTTGCTCCATCATCTCTGCATCGATTGCCAGGCGTCCCGCGGTATCGACGATCAACACGTTGCGACCGAGACGTCGCGCTTCTTCCAAGCCGAGCCGAGCGGTCTCGACCGGGTCGCCGGGTGCACTGAACACCGGTACGCCGATTTGTGCACCGAGCACACGCAACTGTTCCACGGCAGCGGGACGCTGCAAGTCGGCACCAACCAGCATCGGTTGTCGACCTTGCTTTTTGAACCATGCCGCCAACTTCGCCGCGCTGGTGGTCTTTCCCGAACCCTGCAAGCCGGCCATGAGCACCACGGTGGGCGGCTGGCTGGCGTAAGTAATTTTGAGCGTTTCGCCACCGAGCAGCGCAATCAGTTCGGCTTGCACGGTCTTCACCACTTGCTGTGCGGGGTCGAGCACCTTGGACATTGCCTCGCCGACGGACCGTTCGCGAATGCGAGCCAGCACGTTGCGTACCACGGTGACGTTGACGTCGGCTTCCAGGAGGGCCGTGCGAATTTCCGCGAGGATTTCGTCGACGTCGGCTTCGCTCAATCGACCACGATTGCGAAGTTTGCCGACCACCGCACCAAGGCGGTCGCTCAGCGAGTCAAACATGAGAACGAAAATCTATCGCTGCACGGGATGCAGGACTTATTCGTCGAAGAGCGCGTTCACGAACTCTTCGGGATTGAACGGGGCCAGATCGTCGACGGTTTCACCGAGACCCACCAACTTCACCGGGATACCGAGTTCGGTTTCGATCGCAAAAACGATCCCACCTTTTGCCGAGCCATCGAGTTTGGTGAGGACCACACCCGTTACTTGTGTGGCTTGTGCAAACTGTTTCGCCTGCACCAAACCGTTTTGCCCGGTGGTTGCGTCGATCACCAGCAGCACTTCGGTGACCACTCCGGCAGCCTTCTCGGCCACACGCCGCACTTTGCGCAACTCGTCCATGAGATTGGTATTGGTTTGCAGGCGACCCGCAGTGTCGGCGAGCACCAAATTGATGTTGCGGGCTGCCGCACTCTGCACGCCGTCGAATACCACCGACGATGGATCCGCTCCCTCCGCCCCGCGAATGATCGCTGCGCCCGTGCGGGTTGCCCAAGTTTCCAACTGTTCGCCGGCGGCCGCACGAAACGTGTCGCCTGCGGCCATGAGAACGCTGCGTCCGAGCGCAATTTGCTGTGCGGCAATCTTCGCCAGGCTCGTCGTTTTTCCTGCACCGTTGACACCGACCATCATCCAGATGTTCGGTGCGCCACGAGCAAGATCGAACGCGAGTGAGCGATCGGCACCCGCGAGTCGCGAAGTCATGTCGCTACGAAGAGCACGAATGAGCGCCGCGGGATCGGCGATCTCGCGCTGCTTCACGCGAGCCCGCAACCCGTCCAGCAATGTGGTGGTCACGCTGACGCCGAGGTCGGCTCGCAACATCGCTTCTTCGAGTTCGTCCCAGGTGGACTGATCGATGGCACTGCGGCGAAGCACGCCGGTGGTGGCGCTGGCAAAAACTCCGCGCGCCCGAGAGAGGCGATCCCGCAGGCTCGGTGGCGCGGCAGCGGGAGCAGCTGGCGTTTCAACGGCAGTCGGTGCAGGCGCTACCGCTGGTGCCGACTCTGGTGCCGACTCTGGTGCCGGCGCGGATACCGGAGCGGGTTCGGTCGCAGGTGGCACCGCGGTGCGCCGTGAGCGCCGAACGACGACGACACCGCCGCCAACGAGCACGATGGTCGCCGCGACGGCGACGTAGAGCCAGAGGTCGTTCACGCCGATTTGGCAGCCACGCGTTCCACCACCACGCGCGATGATCCGCCGGGTTGCATGGTGACGCCCAACAGGCTGTCGCCTGCTTCCATCGTTCGCTTCTGGTGGCTGACGATGAGCAACTGTGCTTCTTGGCGGAACTCTTGGATGAGCCCCAAGAACCGGTGGAGGTTCACGTCGTCCAACGCTGCTTCGACTTCGTCCATCACATAGAAGGGCGACGGACGACTGCGGAACACGGCGAACAGGAACGCCAACGCGGTCAGGGCACGCTCACCACCCGAGAGGAGCGACAGCTTCTTCACGTTCTTGCCACCCGGCTTGGCTTCAACCTCGATGCCGGTGTTGAGCAGGTCATCGGGCATGGTGAGCACGAGGCGACCGGTGCCACCCGGGAAGAGCGAGGCGAACAACTTCGCAAAGTTGTCGCGCACGTCGGAATACGCAGCGGCAAACGTCTGCTGAATCTCCAAGTCCACCTGCTTGATGACCTTCACCAATTCGCGACGCGAATTCTTCACATCCTCGAGCTGTTCTTCCAAGAACGTGTTGCGTTGTTGCAGCGCCTCGAACTCCTCGAGCGCCAGTGGATTGATCGGGCCCATGATGCGCAACTCGCGTTCCAGCTCGCGCACCTTGAGGATGGGCGTCATCCCATCGGGCAGTTCCGGAGCGGGTGTATCGATGGCAACCTGCGGTTCGACTTCGAGCTCACGACGGAGCGTGTCGATTGCAGCCTCGAGCCGCACCCGCACTTCGCCCTGCTCGAGTTCCACGCGCCGACCCAGCTCACGACGCTCCTCGAGGGTCTTTTCGTTGGATTGACGTTCCTTACGAGCCTCGTCGAGGCGGCGTGAGATCTCACGCATCTCGGTGCTTTGGCGCGCACGCAACTCGTGCAGGTCGCGCTGACGACCGTTGAGCACGTTCACGATGCGCTCGACTTCCTTCATCGCGTCGGCAAGTTTCTGCACTTCCTGGTCGATACGCAGAGTCCGTCGTGCAGCATCGCGTCGCGCCTCGGAGTCGCCGCCCAAACGCCCCTCGATGTCGGCCAACCGAGTACGCAACAAGCTCTCACGCTGCTCCAAGCCGGCCACCTCCACGTCATGGGCTTGGGCCACACCGCGTTCGGCTTCGGCTGCAGTGGCGGCGCGCGCTTCGGCGCCACGGGCGTCGGCGAGGGCGGTTCGCGTGGCCTGTAGCGCCAGTTCAGCATCGACGAGTCGGCTTGCTGCATCCGTCGCCGACTGTTCAGCCCGGTTCAATGCCTCGTTGCTGACGAGTCCAAGTCCGACTCGCAGGGAGGTTGCCGCCAAACGGTCACCGTCGCGAGTAACCACCACGGCGTGTGGATCACCAAGTGCAGTGTCGACGGCAGCGTCGAAGGATGCAGCAAGCGTGACACGCGACAACAACACATCCAACAGGTGATTGATCGCGTTTTCGTATGTTCCCGATCGTGCGCGAACGTGTGCGCGAAGTTCGCGCGAAGGGTTGATGGTTGCAGAATTGAGCGAGTCGAGCGCCAACACCGCGCCCGGGTTCTTGGTGGCGCGTAGGTGCGCAAGGGCTGCGCGGGCATTGGTGGTGTCGTCGATGACCACTGCCGCAATCGACTCCCCCAGTGCGGCTTGCACAGCCGAGCGCCATTCATCGTCGATGTCGATGAGGTCGAGCAGCGTTCCAACACTTCCGACAGCTTCATGCAACGTCTTGGTGCTGAGCGCCTGCGCGTCGATCGACGCCTGAAGTGCTTCTACTCGTGCTGCGGCTGCTGCTGCAGCACTCGACACCGTGCCGTGCGCAACGATGGCTTCATCCAGTGCACGTTGCGCTTCCACGGTATGAGCCTGTGCCTTGCCAAGTTCGGCGGCCGCCGCACCACTGGTTGCCTTGGCGGTGAGCTCGCGCAACTCATGCGCAACTTCCTCGAGTTGATGACGCACGGTGGCGGCTTCGCCCTCAAGTTGCGCTTCGACGCCGGAGTCCATCACCTGGCCGCGTTCACGCTCCATTGATCGACGACGCTCGGCCAAGACCTGCACCAGTCCGCGCGCGCGACCGCGGAGGTTTTCCACCCTCACCAATTCATCGTTGATGGTGCTGTCGCCTCGCGCCGACAAATCTGCTTCGTCCGACATCACGGCGGCATCGAGAGCCGATAGCCGTGCACGCAATTCGTTCTCGGCGGTATCACCCGCGGCCTTCTGCTCGGCGAGCGCTTGCAGTCGTGACTGCAGCCCGCCGATTTCGCGACCAGCCACGTGCAGTCGCAGGGTACGCAGCTCGGCAACGAGCGCGCCGTGTCGACGAGCGGCATCTGCCTGGCGCTCGAGCGGCTTGAGTTGTCGACGAACCTCACGCAGCAGGTCTTGTGCCCGCATGAGGTTTGCTTCGGTGCTCTCCAAACGACGCTCGGCTTTTTCTTTGCGCTTGCGGTGCTTCAGCACACCGGATGCTTCCTCGATGATCGAACGGCGATCCTCGGGGCGTGCGTTCAACACTGCATCGATTTGTCCCTGACTGACGATCACGTGTTGCTGTCGGCCCACGCCGGCATCGGACAGCAACTCCTGCACATCCAACAGGCGGCAGTTCACACCGTTGATGGCGTATTCACTCTCGCCCGTACGAAACAACGTGCGGGTCACGGTGACTTCGGAGAATTCGATGGGCAGCAATCCTGCGGAGTTGTCGAGAGTGAGCGATACTTCCGCGCGGCCCAAAGCCGGGCGCTTGGCGGTGCCGGCAAAGATGACGTCGTCCATCTTCTGGCTGCGCACCGCCGATGGCGCTTGGGCGCCGAGCACCCAGGCAATGGCATCGACCACGTTGCTCTTGCCGGAACCGTTGGGACCCACCACGACGGTGACCCCGGGCTCGAGTTCCATCGTGGTCGAGTCGGCGAACGACTTGAACCCCTTCATGGTCAACGACTTGAGAAACATCTCCGAAAACAGTAGTTCGTGGCGGCTCCAACCCGGAAGTTTCGCGCGTGCCACGCGCCATGGCGCGAGGTCAGCGCCTCAGTGCTGGCAGCGAGGACAAAAGCACGTGGAGCGTCCTGCCACGACGCGACGCACGATATTGGCCTTGCGACAGGTGCGACATCGCTCGCCGGCACGGTCATACACCCGATGCTCGGTCTGAAACCACCCTGGTTCGCCATCGATTCCCACGTACTGCGTGTCGTCCAGCGTGCTACCACCCTTTTCGACTGCATCACGTAGCACGAAGTGAATCGCCGACACCAGGCGTTTGCGTGTCGGTGCATCCAGGCGTGACGGTAAGCGATCGTGACGAAGCCGGGCGCGATGCAGGATTTCATCGGCGTAGATGTTTCCGATACCGGCAATACGCCGTTGGTCGAGCAGGAGTGCCTTCAAGTTGCCTCGGCGACCACGCAGTATCTCGGCGAGCGTCGCTTCGTCCAAACCGTCCACGATCGGATCGGGACCCAGCCGCGCAAGTTCTGGGGCCACCGTGGCTTCGTCGTCGCGGTCGAATACCACCACTTCGCCGAACGTGCGCGGGTCGACGAACCACATCTCGTGGCGAGATCCGTTCGCATCGGGCGACAAGTGCATCACCACGTGGGTGTGCGGTGGTCGGGTGGCATCCGCATCCACCACCAACACTCGCCCGCTCATCCGTAGGTGCATCATGAGCACACCTCCGGAATCGAGATCACACAGCAGGTACTTGCCTCGTCGACGCGCCGCCACCAATCGTGCGCCCGTGAGGCCGTCGATGATTGCCTCGCGTCCCTGGCGTCGCACCGTGCGTTCGCGAAACACCTCCACGCGTTGGATGACACGGCCGACGGCGCGACGCTCGATACCGCGGCGAACGGTTTCAACTTCTGGCAGCTCAGGCACGGCGTATCACGGAACCAGATTGCCGTTCAGGCTCGGCTGGTGCGCAACGAGTCGATCGCTTCTGCTGCCGCCTGCTGCTCTGCAGCCTTCTTCGTGCGGCCTCTTCCTGATCCACGATGACGACCACCCACGAGGACGTCGGCATAGAACACTTTGTCGTGGTCGGGACCTTCGTCGCGCAGTTCGTAGGACGGTGCCGGCAACTCGTGCTCGGCGGCCAGCTCTTGCAATTGTGTCTTGGGATCCAGGTACTTGAGGCCCGGCACGGCTCCGGCAATCTCGGGTTGCAGCAGTCGCAGCGACAAGTCGTGCGCTGCTTGAGTGCCGGCATCGAGGAAGACCGCACCGATCACCGCTTCGAAGGCATTGGCCAGAATCGACGTCTTGTCGGCTCCACCGCCGGCCTCTTCACCGCGGCCCAGCCGAATGAATCGCCCGAGCCCGAGGCGTCGTGCGGCAACGGCGAGCGCTTCGGCATTCACCACACTCTTTCGCAAGTCGGTGAGCACACCCTCGTCGAAGTTGGCATGGCGTCGGTACATTTCGTCGGCCAATACCAAACCGACCACTGCGTCACCGAGAAATTCCAGACGCTCGTTCGACGGTTCTTCCTCGTGCTCGGCCGCATACGACGAGTGCGTGAGCGCGAGTTTGAGGAGCGAAACATCCCCGAAGCTGTGGCCGATGGCCGTAGCGCATTCCCGAAGTGTCGACTCGTTCATGAGACGCTCACGAAGTAGCGCTCACCGCCACTGCAGCACGGATCTTTTCCACGATGTCGCCCTGCACCATGTCACGCGCCACTTTGATGCCGTTCACCATGGCGCGCGCACTCGACGAGCCGTGCGAGATGATGCACACACCGTTGAGTCCGAGCAACATCGCACCACCCGTGGTGTCGGGATCGAACTGCGAGTAGAGGTCCAGGAAGGCCGGCATGAGCGCGTCGGCATGTTCCTTGTACTGCGGCTGACCTACGGCCGCGAACAACGACTTCACCACCGTCTTCAGCGCGCCTTCCAGACTCTTCAATGCCACGTTGCCGGTGAATCCATCGGTGACCACCACATCCACCTCGGTGGTCATGATGTCGCGACCTTCCACGTTGCCGATGAAGTTGATTCCCTTGTGTGCCGACAACAACTCGTAGGCCTCCTTGCGGAGAGTGTCGCCTTTGCCGGGCTCCTCGCCGATGGACAAGAGACCGACTCGCGGCGATGCGATGCCGTAGCGCTCCCGGGAAAACACCGAACCCATGGTTGCAAACTGTGTGAGCCAGAGTGCTTCCACCTCGGCATTTGCCCCGGCATCGAGCAAGATCGTCGGTGTAGAACCCGGAACGGGAATTGGTGTGGCAATCGCCGGGCGCTTTACGCCATCGATGCGACCCATCCGCAACAATGCAGACGCCATGGTGGCCCCGGTGTTACCCGCTGAAATCATCGCGCTGGCAATCCCATCGCGAACGGCTTCGGCACTTCGAACGAGCGTCGAGTCCTTTTTCTTCTTCACCGAGCTCGCGGGATCTTCATCCATGCCGATGACTTCGGTGGCAACCAACAGCTCCAAGTCCCCGCGATCCGCAAGATCGGCAGGCCCAACGAGCAACACCGGAATACCTTCGGATGCTGCCTGGCGCGCTCCGGCAACGATTTCGGCGGGGGCTTTGTCGCCACCCATGGCGTCGACGGCAATCGGTTTCATGATGCTGAGCTCAGACTAAACGCTGCGCCCGACGCGAAGATTGCCCGAGCGCTGTGCGGGAATTACTTGACGGCGTAAGCGACGCGACCCTTGTACCAACCGCAATTGGAGCACACGACGTGTGGCTTCTTCACGGTGCCACAGCGTGGGCATGTGCTCTTGGCAGGCGTATGCAAACGCATGTTGATGGATCGACTGGTGCGTCCGCGGGCCTTGGAGCGCTTTTTCTTTGGTACGGCCATTTGGTCACTCTACCGTGAGGTCGCAACCGTCGGGCAGGGTGGCACCTGAGCGGCGTGTCACTCTTCGTCGAGCTTGCCTCGTAGGGCATCCAAGGCCGCCCAACGCTCGTCCCGCGTTTCGCTCACGCACGAGCAGGTGGTGGTTGCACGGTCGGCACCACATTGCGGGCAGAGTCCGGGGCACTCCGGGCGGCACAGAGGTGCGTCAGGCACGGCCAGCAGCACTGCTTCGCGAACCGGCAAGGTGAAGTCGATCTGGTCACCAACGAGCGGCTCGGCGTCGCCATCGACGGCAAGATCTTCGGCGACGTCGGCACTGCTTCGATGCGCCGACACTTGCCGAGAGAACGCCTCGTTCACTTCGGCATCAGCGATACCCGTGACCGGTCGCAAACATCGACGACACATCGACGACCAGCCGACAGTGGCACTTCCCTGCGCCACGATGCCGGTGGACGAACTCTCCAGATCGATTTCCACGCTCACTTCGGAGTCGTTGGCGATGCGCGAGTCGGCGAAGTCGAACACTTCGGCCTTCGCCACCACGCTCACCGACTTTTCCGAGCCGGGGCGACGCAACAAGTCGAGCACGTTGACGACGAGCGTGGAACTCATGTCAGGTGACCCACTGTTCGGATGACGCGCGACCCACCGCTGCGAACTTCTAACTGAAATCGCGGGTGCGATCAACCTCTTGATCGAAGAACTCACCCGACATGTCGGGGGCATCCTGCGTCATCTGATCATTGGCCTGCTGCACACCGGTGATGGAGAGGCGGTCACGGCCATGCTTGATGGTCTTCATCAAGCGGTCGATGAGAATCTCCACGCTGCCGAGGCGACGGTCGAGGAAGTCCTCCGTCTCGCTCTTCAAACGTCGTGCCGTTGATTCGGCTTCGTCGATGATTTGTCGTGCGCGCGCTTCGGATGCTCGAACCACTTCTGTGCGCTGCACCATTCGTTCGGCTTGCGTGCGAGCAGCTTCGATGATTTCGTCGGCTTCACGCTGCGAGCGGTTGAGGAAATTCTCCCGCTCCTTCAGCATGAAGCGAGCCTCGCGAACCTCCTGGGGCAGACAGGCAATGGCGTCCTCCAGGAGCGCCACCACTTCTTCACGGTCGATGCGCGGGGTGCTGGAAAGTGGCACATTCGGTGCCTTGGAAATCAAGTCGATGAGGTCGAGGAGGATCTCCTCGGCGTCGCCCATCTGCACTTCGGGAAGTTCCTCGGTGGGGAGATCGTCGTTTTCGGTCATGTTGTCGGTCATGTCGTTGCTCCGATTGGTTAGCGGCGAGCCCGACTCGCCAACGCCTTGGCAACTGGTGCGGTGACCATTGCCGAAGCGTCTCCACCGTAGTGCGCAATCTCGCGCACGAAGCGACTACTTATATATGCGTGTTCTGGCAGTGCAAAGAGCACCATGGTTCGCACTCCGGACACCGTGTAGTTGGTGTGGGCCATCTGTGATTCCACGTCGAAGTCGGTTGCACTGCGAAGGCTCTTGACGATGCACGTTGCACCGACCTTCTTTGCGGCTTCCACGGCCAAACCCGCGTGCGGCTCCACCCGAATACCGGCCAGATGAGCGGTGGAGTCCTTGGCTAACTGCACACGCTCTTCCACCGAGAACATGCCCGAGGGCTTCTCGGGGTTGTGCATGACGGCAATTACTACAGAACCAAAGATGCTTGCGGCTTGGGCCGCCACATCAAGGTGCCCGAGGTGAAACGGGTCGAAACTGCCGGGATACAGCACCACTTGCTGGGTTGCCATCGTCTTCTACGGTACCCGTCGCAACCTGACTAGCCGAGCCGGCGCAAGAACGTGACGTACGTGCGCCCATAACGCTTCTCGCGCAGCGACTCCCAGCCGGCGGGAGCTGGCACCGGCGAGGCGGCCTCGGCAACCACCAAATTGCAGGGCACTTGTGCGAGAAAATCGGCCCACTGCGCGAACTCGTACGGGGGGTCGGCGAGCACCAGCGTTGCGTCGTTGCACTGCGCAATGTGCACCAATGCATCCCCACGCACGATCGTGCTGCGGTCGGCCAGTCCGAGCGTGTTGATGTTGCCGGTGAGCACATCGAGTGCTCGCTTGTCGCGTTCGATGAAGGTGACGTGTCCGGCTCCTCGGCTGAGTGCTTCAATCCCGAGTGCGCCAGTGCCTGCATAGCAGTCGACGATGTGGGCGCCGGTCAAGTCGTAGTGGCTGCCGAGGCTGTTGAAGATGGCCTCGCGAGCCATGTCGGTTGTGGGTCGGGTCGCTTTGCCCTCGGGCGATTCGATTCGGCGCCCGCGCAATTCACCTGCCACCACGCGCATGTGTTCAACGCTATTGCGACTGCGCCAAACGTCGGCGGGAGACCGACGCTCTCATAGCCGCGTCACTTTGGGTGCTCCACCTGCTTGACTGTTGCGGTGAGCGACGCATCAACGAACGGTGACGTGCAGCGCGCAGAGCCTCCTGCAGCCACGATCATCTGCGTTGATTGCGGAGGCACGGCCCATCTCATTACCCCGCCACCAGAGGATGGTGTCTGGCATGTCGGTGACGTCACCGCGTACCGATGCCGTGATTGTCGTGATCGCTGGGACTTGGTGCTCGAATAACACCGGCCCGGCCCGTGCCGGCGGACCGTTGGTTAGTCCTTGGTGAGGAATTCCTTCTCCTCGCGGGCGAGGAGCAGGTTCACTTCTGTCGCGAGCTCACGGTGTCGTTTCAGCGCGGGATCGGCGTCGATGATCTCGAACGCGGCCTCGCGTGCAGCCTTGATGAGCTTCTCGTCGCGGCGCAATGAGGCGAGTTTTAAGTCGCTCGCACCTTTTTGTGCCGTGCTCATGAGCGTGCCTTCGCCGCGCAGTTCCAGATCGACTTCCGCCAAATAGAAACCGTCGGTGGACTTCACCAATGCCGCCACGCGCTCCACCCCCACGTGTGGATTCTGACGCACCAACCAACAACGACTCGCGATTGATCCTCGACCGACACGGCCGCGCAGCTGATGCAGCTGGGCGATGCCGAACCGATCTGCATCCAGGATCACCATGCACGTGGCATTTGGGACGTCGACGCCCACCTCGATCACGGTGGTGGCAACCAGCACATCGAACTTCCGCGTGCGGAACTTGGTCATCACGTCGTCCTTTTCTTGCGACGACATGCGACCGTGTAGCAAGCCAACTTCGTACTTGGCAAGTTCGCCCTTACGTAGCGACTCATGAATCTCCTCGGCTGCCGCGACCTCCAATTTGTCGCTTTCTTCGATCATTGGACACACCACATAGGCCTGCTGGCCGGCATCCAGCGCGCTACGAACCTCCCGCCACATGGCATCCACTTCGCCGCTCGACTCCCCCGATGCGTCGTGCTGCACCACTGCGGTCGTGACTATCGGCGTTCGGCCTGGTGGTAGCTCGTTGAGCACACTCACCTCCAAGTCGCCATACACCGTCATGGCTGCGGTGCGCGGAATCGGTGTGGCGGTCATCACCAAGACATCGGGCGTGGTGTGTCGCTCGCCGGCACCTTTACCGCGCAATGCCGCACGCTGTTCGACGCCGAAACGATGCTGTTCGTCGATCACCACCACTCCGAGCGACGAAAACTCGACGCCCTCTTGAATGAGCGCGTGCGTACCGATGACGATGTCCACTCCGCCATTCGCCAAATCGGTCAGCACGTCACGCCGGCGCTCACCCGTCACTCGGCCGGTCAGCAACTCCACGCGCAATTGACGCTCGCCGAACAAGTTGCCGTCATCTGGCACCTTCAAGTCGGCAAGCAGCCTTTGGATTCCTGCATAATGCTGTTCGGCAAGCACTTCGGTGGGTGCCATCAACGCGCCTTGGTGTCCGCCCTGAACAGCCACCAGCATGGCGGCAACTGCGACCACGGTTTTGCCGCTGCCTACGTCACCCTGCAAGAGACGATGCATCGGTACCGCCTTGGCCAGGTCGACGTTCACTTCGTCGATGACTCGTCGTTGTGCCCCAGTGAGCGGGAACGGCAGTGCGTCAATGAACCGCTGCTGCATCTCGCCGGTCATGTCGTGCCGAATCCCGGTGTTGTCGCGCTCGAATGCGCGCTTGCGACCCACCAACACCAACTGCACACGCAGAAGTTCGTCGAAGGCCAGGCGCTCGCGGGCACGTTCCTTGTCCACGATGCTCTCCGGGAAATGTATGGTGTTCAGCGCCGAGTGACGCTCGATCAACGTGAGTCGCTCCCGTATCACCGACGGGAGCGGATCGCCGATGGTTCGAGGCGCAGCGCGGTCGAGTGCATTGCGAACCCAACCTGCAATTTCCCAGGTGGAGAGGTTGGCCTTTTCGCTCTGCGGATAGATCGGCACGATGCGGCCCGTTTTGTCACCGATGATGTCGACGACCGGATTGGTCATTTGCAACTTGCCACGGAACCGTTCGGGTTTGCCGAACACCGCAACCTCCTGATCGGTCTTGAGTTGCCGCTCCCTCCACGGCTGGTTGAAGAACGTGAGCGACAACGTTCCCGTGGCGTCGCCCACCAACGCGGTAACCATGCTGCGCCTGTTGCGCAACGGCACTCGCCGCACGCTGCGAATCGTGACCAAAACCAGTGTCTCGACACCTTCCACCAAGTCGCCGACGTGTGCTTCATTGGTGCGGTCTACGTACCGCCGTGGATAGGTCGTCAGCAAGTCCAATACGGATTCAATGCCGACGTCTGCCAGCGATTCCCGCCGTTTGTCGCCAACGCCTTTGATGGTGGCGATGTCGAGCCGCGCGAGGTCCCTGAGGGTGAGTGGTGCGTCGGCCATGCCGCGCGAAGTTACTCCACCCCGAACAGGTACGGGTACAACGGTTGACCACCGCGATGTACTTCGCTGGAGATCGACGGGAAGTGCTCACCAACCCAGGTCACGATGTGATTGGTGGTTTCGGCGGTGCCGTCGACTCCAACGATGATGGTGAGCAACTCGCGATCATCCGTAACGATGTGCTTCAACAATGCCGTCGCACATTCGAAGACGTCGTCGGCGATCGCCACCACGCCATCACCGCGCACGAGCCCGATTGCGTCTCCCGCTTTCACGTTGCCGGCATCGGTTTTCGTGTCGCGTACTGCTGTGGTGATCTCGCCGGTAACCACCGCGGCTGCAGCTTTTGCCATTGCCCCACCGTTGTGTTCGGCCGAAGCCTCCGGGTCGTAGGCCACCAACGCAGCGAGTGCTTCGGGCATCGAGCACGTCGGCACCACTCGCACTTCCTTCTTGCTGAGACCATCCACTTGCTGCGCCACGGGAATGATGTTCTTGTTGTTCGGCAGGATCACCACTTGCTGAGCGTTCATGTGTTCCACGGCGTCGAGCAACTCCTGGGTCGATGGGTTCAGAGTTTGTCCACCGGTCACCACGCCGTGCACGCCGAGGTTGCCGAACAGTTCTGCGATGCCATCACCGCTTGCCACCGCCACCACGGCACAGGTGACCTCGGGAAGTGCGGCATGTGTCCTGAAGTTCGGCTTACCACCGAGCGCGGCGGCTTCAGCGCCGTGTGGTGACCCAAGTTGGGCCTCACGCTTTTCGTGCTCTTCTGCAACTTCTTCGAACAAGTCGGTGACACGAATTTGGTGCGGTCGACCGCCGAGTGCAATCGGAGCTTCGATTGCCGCACCGATGTCATTGGTATGAATGTGGCAGTTGTACAGCCCTTCGCCACCAA
>Ga0208231_1000036_pt1 | contig 44837 bp, 68 predicted proteins | sample LakMenEpi15Jun12_FD_150702 | JGI IMG/M metagenome (GOLD analysis project Ga0208231, IMG submission 150702) | Freshwater microbial communities from Lake Mendota, WI - 15JUN2012 deep hole epilimnion (SPAdes) | ecosystem: Environmental > Aquatic > Freshwater > Lentic | place: Lake Mendota, Madison...
CCTCGAAGATTTGTTGATGTTCTTACCCATTAGTATGCGTATTTGTGGTGAAGAATATAAAGACAAAGCTTTAACTGGTCGTGATATCTGTGACACCCGTGGTATTAAAACATATTACAATTCTCGCACCCATCGGTTTAGTTCTTCCGAATTGAGACAAAGAACTTATCAATCCGAATTAACCAAAAAGGTTTAATTATGAGTAAAGTGTTCACCGATGTGCATGTCTTTATGACAGCAGCAGGCCAAACCGCAACTCAAAATAATGAAGAACAATCTATACTGTATCATAGATTGATTACTGAAGAATATAATGAATTCTGTGCGGCTCGCCTCGATAATGATGATGTTGAAACCATTGATGCTTGCTTCGATATGATGTGGGTAATTGTAGGGTATATGTTATCAAGAGGTTGGGATTGCGGAAGAATTTGGGACGAAGGCGCACTTAGTAATTTAAAAAAGATTGACACCAAAACTCGTAAAGTAATAAAGAGAGAAGATGGTAAAATTTTGAAACCTGAAGGTTGGCAACCACCAGACTTTAGTAAGTTTGTGAAAAAATAATGTCCTTTCTCGTTCACAACTTACCTCCAGTCCAATGCTTTGTTAAGAAAGAATTTCTCTATGACTTTGAAAAAGGTCATGGCGAATACGAACCATGTATCTGGATAACCATGAAGTGCATCAAAGGTCAGGCATTTAGAATTGAAGCACTATTGCCCAACTATGGTGCTTTATATGATAAACTACCACTACACGCCTTCGTATCAAGGCAAACAGACTTAAATACACCATCTTTGCCTCTGGACTACTTGCAAATTTGGGACGCTTTGAGTTATAATTTTACTGTCATTGAAAAAGACAACCTTCGTATGTTGAAGTGTAAGTTCTTGGACAAAGATAGAATATGGCACTTCGGTGAGTATATGTTCACCGTAGATTTTTGCCAAAACGACCCTGGTTATCTTAACACAGGATTTTCTGAAACAGTAGAAGAACACAAGAGTTATAATTTTATTAAGTTGGATAACGGACAATTTGCCGCACAACCTAACAATAAAACATTGTTCTATGATGCATCTTTGACTGTGCCAGAGTTTAAGATGCCAGATTTTAAAATAGCAACAAAGTTATATTCAGTAGAGAAATTCAACAAACACTCTGCAAGAAATAACAATGATTTTTTCTATGACTTTAAGGAAAGAAAAGAATGAACACCCGTGAAATCGCCAAAAAACTTGCAATTGAAAACAAAATGCCCCGTGCCGAAAGGTACGATTTATTCTTGCGAGAGTTTGATGATATGGTTGAAGTGATTGGTTGGATGCAAGACCCAACATGTGACATGAGAGATTTTCAGGGAAGAGAAATGCTTTTTCCAAAACGATGGGTGACCATTGGAGTTGTTTCTGCGGAGACAAAAGTTAATGTATAGAGTTGCATATTACATGACTGGCAATACTGTTGCATTTAGAGAATTTGAAACCTTCGATGAAGCAATAGATTTTTCAAATAAACAACCGATTAATTCGGTGATAGAGATTAAAAAATATGACAATAAAACTTATAACATTCAAAACGAATCATACGATTCTAGGTGATGCCGATGAACAATTGAGTAATAAATTGTTCAATGATTTCAAAATTAAAAAACCTGTTCAGGTTGTTGTTCAACCAACGAAAGAAGGACCTATGATGGGTTTTGCACCTTTCTTAGATTATGCCGAAGAATTTGCATCAGGTATTGAACTGAATAAAGCGGATGTATTATGTGTTACTACACCTAGCCGTGAATTAGAAAATCAATACAATCAAGTGTTCGGTTCTGGCATTCAAATTGCCTCTGCAATTCCAAAAGTATGATAAAATACTTGAATGAGTAAATACTACACGAATGTTGCCGTTCAAGGCAACAACATTCTTTTCAGAGGTATTAAAAACGGCAGGCGAGTAAAGATGAAAATTCAATACTCGCCTACTTTGTTTTTGCCATCCAAGAAATCATCTGAATGGAAAACACTATTCAATGAAAACTTAGAACCAATGAAGTTCGGAGATATCCGTGATGCTCGTGATTTTGTTCGCAAGTATGATGGTGTTGAGAACTTCAAAATCTATGGCAACGACCGATTTGAATATGCGTTTATCGCAGATGAATTTGTGGGACAAATTGATTGGAACTTGCAAGACATTCATGTTGCTATTATTGATATAGAGGTTGGTTCTGAGAATGGTTTCCCCGACCCGTATAAAGCAACTGAACCTATTACTGCCATAGCATGGAAAACATTAAATGGCGGTACTAAAGTTTATGGTTGCGGTGATTACATTGTGCAAGGTGAAGAAGAATACATCAAGTGCGATAGTGAATATGACCTGTGTAAGAAGTTTATACATGACTGGCAAAATAATTGTCCAGATGTTATCTCTGGTTGGAACACCGACTTCTTTGATATTCCATACCTTGTAAATCGATTTAGAACTGTTCTCGGTGCCGATGAGGCGAAAAAACTTTCTCCATGGAACTATATGTGGGAAAGAAAAGTGACCATCAATGGTCGTGAATTAATTCAATACAACATTGGCGGTGTCGCCTCGTTAGACTACATTGAATTGTATAAATGGTATGCGCCAGGTGGCAAATCCCAAGAATCTTATAAACTGGAAAATATCGCCAATGTAGAACTTGGTGAGAGTAAATTGTCTTATGACGAATACGACAACCTACATCAACTGTATAGACTTAACTATCAAAAATTTATTGAATATAACATCAAAGATGTGGAACTTATCGTCAAACTTGAAGATAAGTTAAAACTAATTGAATTGGCATTAACTCTTGCATATGATACAAAATGTAATTATGAGGATGTATTTGCACAAACTCGTATGTGGGATGCTCTAATCTATTCACACTTGTTGGATAAAAAGATTATTGTACCACCAAAAGAATTCAAACAGAAAAATGCTGCCTTTGAAGGCGCATTTGTTAAAGACCCACAAGTAGGTATGCACAAGTATGTGGCATCATTCGACTTAAACAGTCTTTACCCCCATTTGTTAATTCAATACAATATTTCACCAGAAACATTAATTGAACCTTCTAATCATAGCGCAGAAATGCGAAGTGTTTTGGATCAAGGTGTGAATGTGGAAAAATTGCTAAATAAACAAATCGACACATCGAAGTTGAGTGATGTGTCGTTGACACCGAATGGTCAATTCTTTCGAACTGACATACAAGGATTCCTTCCTAAAATGATGGAAGATATGTATGAAGATAGAAAGAAGTTTAAGAAGATGATGTTGAAAGCAAAGCAAGACTATGAAAATGAGACTGACCCTGATAAGAAAGTTGAAATCGATAACCTTGTAGCAAGATACAATAACCTACAACTCGCTAAGAAAGTTTCTCTAAACTCTGCTTATGGTGCGTTAGGTTCGCAATACTTCCGTTTTTATGACTTACGACAAGCACTTGCAGTTACGCTTGCAGGTCAATTGTCTATTCGTTGGATTGAAGGTAAACTCAATTTATACATGAATAAACTATTAAAAACGGAAAAAGTAGATTATGTTATCGCCTCGGACACAGATTCGATATACCTCCGTCTTGGTGACCTTATTGATAAGGTCTATAAAGAAAAGACAGATGTTAATCAAATTATCTCCTTCATGGACAAGGTCTGTGAAGATAAATTACAACCTCACATTGACAAAAGTTACGAAGAACTTGCTTCGTATGTCCATGCGTATGCCCAAAAAATGCAAATGAAGCGTGAAGCTTTGTGCGACAAAGGTATTTGGACTGCAAAGAAACGATACATTCTCAATGTGTATAACAATGAAGGTGTTCAATATAATGAACCGCAGATGAAAGTGATGGGACTAGAAATGGTCAAGTCATCTACGCCTGCAATCATCCGTGAAAAGATGAAACAAACAATTAAACTGATTGTGAATTCAACCGAACAAGAAGTGCAAGACTTTATTGCACAATTCAAAGAAGAATTTAAATCTTTACCACCAGAAGAAGTTGCGTTTCCCCGTGGCATTAATGGTCTAAAAGATTATTCTGATTCCGCAAATCTTTACAAAAAAGGCACACCAATTCATGTGCGAGGTGCAATTCTTTATAATTACATGATGAAAGAAAAGGAATTAACTAAATCATATCCTTTAATTCAAGAAGGTGAGAAGTTAAAATTCACATATCTCAAAACGCCAAATCCTCTGAAAGAAGATGTTATTTCTTTTCTGGTTAGATTGCCAAAAGAGTTTGGTTTGCATGAGTATGTAAATTATGATTTGCAATTTGAAAAAGCATTTATCGAACCAATTCGTGTGATTCTAAATTGTATTGGTTGGCAAACTGAAAAACAAAGTTCTTTGGAGAGTTTTTTTGGCTGATATTCGTATAATCAAAACGGGCATCAATGTTTCTAAAATTTTAAAACAACTCGAACAATACCCCTCTGATTGGGGAGTTCAAAAAGAAATAGAAGGTGCTCAACAAATTGATCCTGAATTTCACAGGATTGAAGCAGGTGTCATGCAATTAGTAATGGGTGGCATTAGTCATCCAAATGAAATGGTTTACAATACTGAAATAAGCATCGAGACACCTGCATATGAGAGACACACCGAAGTAATTCGTTTCTTAAAAAGACATTTCCATAAATTTTGTCGTTGTGGATTTTTAGCTCTGCCTGTAGGTGAAATGGTTGGCACACATACAGACCAAGGAACATATTACTTAAATAAAGATAGATATCACTTATCGATACAAGGTCGATATGAATATCATTGTGGTGATGATGTTGTAAATGTTGAACCAGGAACTCTACTTTGGTTTGATAATAAGAAACCACATGGCGCAAAAAATATAGGAGATGTGACACGAATAACTTTTGTATTCGATGTTCCACATCATAAATCTAACCCATGACACAAGTTCTTTTACCTTTTTTAACTGCAATTGCTTTATCTGCTGTTGCCGCTTTTTATTCGGTAATAGGCCTTGCACAAATATTTCCAGGTTCATTCTGGCCAATTATATTGATGGGTTCAATATTAGAAGTTGCTAAATTGGTAACAGTTTCTTGGCTATATAACAATTGGAATGTTACTGTGCGGATTATGCGTTACTATTTCAGTATCGCAATTGTATTGTTAATGCTCATCACATCAATGGGTATTTTTGGTTACTTGTCAAAGGCACACCTTGAATCAAATGTAACTCTTGGTGCAAATACAGTTCAATTAAAAACACTAGAGACACAAGAAAAGATTGCTAAAGAGAGATTGACTTATTTGTTACAAAGAGCAGGTGACCCGGCAACTGCATCAAATAAAATTGATAGGCAAATCCAAGAAACACAAGCAGAACTAAAACGAATATCAAATGAAAAGTTGCCTCTGTTAGCAGAAGAAAACAAGTTAGCGGCAGAGATTGGTCCTATTAAGTATATCGCCGAGTTATTCTACTCTAAAGATGACCCATCATTTATAGATAAAGCAGTAAGAACTGTTATTGTAATAATCATCGTGGTGTTTGACCCTCTTGCCATTCTTCTTCTCATAGCAGCACAACAAACATTACGAAACACTAAATTGCCTGAACCTGAAATCAAAATCAGAAAGGCAAAGAAGAAGAAAACGCTTGACACGAGCAGTGGTCCTAGTTTAGAATCCTTCTTTGTAGATGAAGGAGAAGGCATGGAACATATACCTAAAAATAAGATAACCAAAATGGATGGAGGTACTTTTTAAAATGAGTTTACTTGATAAATTAAAAAAGAATACAACGATTAAAGATAGTGCGATTCTATCCAAATCAAAGTTCTTTACTGAAAAAGATATGGTACCAACTGATGTGCCAATGATTAATGTGGCATTGAGCGGTAAATTAGATGGTGGTATTATTCCTGGTCTTACTATGTGGGCAGGACCATCAAAACATTTTAAGACTGCTTTCAGTTTATTGATGGCAAAGGCCTATATGGACAAATACCCTGAAGCGGTATTATTGTTCTATGATTCAGAATTCGGAACACCTGTCAAATACTTTGAAACATTTCAGATTGATATGGACAGAGTTCTACACACACCTTTGACTGACATTGAGCAGTTGAAGTTCGATATAATGCAACAGCTTCAAGAAGTGAATCGTGGTGATAAACTCATCATTATATTAGATAGTATTGGTAATCTAGCATCTAAGAAAGAAGTAGAAGATGCACTTGAAGGTAAATCTGTTGCAGATATGAGCCGTGCTAAACAAGTTAAATCATTGTTTAGAATGGTAACACCTCACCTCAACTTAAAAGATATTCCAATGGTAGTTGTAAATCATACTTACAAAGAGATTGGTATGTTCCCAAAGGATATCGTTGGTGGTGGCACAGGTTCTTATTACTCAGCAGACAACATTTACATTCTTGGTCGTCAACAAGAGAAAGATGGCACAGAGATTGTAGGTTACAATTTTATTATTAATGTGGAGAAATCTCGTTATGTTAAAGAGAAATCTAAAATTCCTATTTCGGTCTCCTTCGATGGTGGTATTCAAAGGTATTCTGGCTTGGTCGACATTGCGATTGAGGGTAATTTTATTTCTAAACCATCACCAGGTTGGTATGCAAAAGTTGACCAGAAAACTGGAGAGATTGGTGACAAAGTTCGTTTTGATGCCACGCAAACAGATGAATTTTGGCAACCATTACTCAAAAACGAATCGTTTAAGGAATTCGTAAATGGAAAATATGGTATCGCATATGGAAACATTATGGGAGAAACTGCAATTCTGGAAGAAGAAACGGACGATGCTTAGAGAAGGTATTGACTACACCTTTTTAGATTTTGATAATTCTGAAATAACAGGAGTGGCACTATTGAATGAAGAATTCAATGGTGTCATTTACCATTATAATAAAGCAAGAGTTGTTGAAGAAGGTGAAATTGCAAGACTTCAATTCGGATATACTATTGTTCATCCAGGTAATTTTAACATAGATGACTTGAATAGTAACGAAAAATTTCGTATAATTATGGGTGACATACTCACCGAAATATTGACTAGAAAAACACAAGATGAACAGATTAGAACAGATTATTCTAAAGAACCTGATACACAATGAAGAATATACCAGAAAGGTTCTTCCTTTTATAAAGGGAGAATATTTCTCCGACCAAACCGAAAAACTTGTATTCAAAGAAGTTTATGATTTCGTAAACAAATACAAGAATCTTCCAACACACGAATCTCTCGTAATCAACATTACAGAGAAAACAAATCTTACTGAACCTCAAGTAAAAGAATCGATTGACCTTCTCAGAGATATCGAACAAACAAAAGATGATAAGGTTGAACTGCAATGGTTGACCGAACAGACAGAAAAGTTTTGTCAAGATAAAGCAATCTACAATGCCATTATGGAATCTGTATCGATTCTTGATGATAAGAATGGCAAAAAGGCCAAAGGTGAAATTCCACAATTACTTGCAGATGCACTTGGTGTATCTTTTGACAGTAATGTTGGCCACGATTACATGCAAGACTTTGAAGAACGATATGATTTCTATCATCGTGTAGAAACCCGTGTTCGTTTTGACCTTGATATCTTTAACAAGATTACAAAAGGTGGTTTGCCAATCAAAACTTTGAATATTGCACTTGCAGGTACAGGTGTTGGTAAATCCTTGTTTATGTGCCATGTGGCCGCAAGTTGTATCAGTCAAGGTCATAATGTGTTGTATATCACACTTGAAATGGCAGAAGAAAAGATTGCGGAACGAATCGATGCTAATTTGCTAAATATTGATTTGAATGAATTACAAACAATCAGTCGTGGTGATTATGAAAGAAAGTTTGATGTGTTGAAATCTAAAACACAAGGTAAACTCATCATCAAAGAATATCCGACTGCAAGTGCCTCTGTTTTACATTTCAGAGCATTATTAAATGAATTGCGTTTGAAAAAGAACTTTAAACCAACTATTATCTTCATTGACTATCTAAACATTTGTTCGTCAGCAAGAATTAAACCTGGTGGTAATGTGAACAGTTACACATACATTAAATCTATTGCAGAAGAACTTCGTGGTCTTGCCGTTGAGTTTGCACTACCTGTTGTTTCAGCAACTCAAACAACTCGTTCTGGTTTCAGTAATTCGGATCCAGGTCTTGAAGATACTTCAGAATCTTTTGGTTTGCCTGCAACTGCCGATTTTATGTTTGCACTTGTATCAAATGAAGAACTTGAAGGTCTAAATCAAATTCTCGTTAAACAATTGAAGAATCGTTATTCTGACCCCAACTATTACAAACGATTTGTTGTCGGTATTGATAGAACAAAAATGCGTTTGTATGATGCAGAACAAACTGCACAAGAAGGTCTTGCTGACGCAGGACAAGATGATGACACACCATCATTAAATACTTTTGGTGGTCGTGAAAGAAACTTAAATGCGAAGTTCGATGGCATCAAGGTATGAGTTTGACAAAAGACCAAGCGATACATTGTGCGAGTGTATTTTCAAATTATTTTGACCGATTTGAAAGAATCGATGATTACATTCGTGACCAAAAACTGAATAGTCTTTCAGAAAGGCCAACTGCCTTATTTGGCATGGGACCTGAAGAGGATTTGTTTTCAGATTTCTCAATTAACCCAAGTGACATGCAATTTGAACTTGTTGAATTGCCACAAGATACTTGGGACATTTATCTCAATATGATTTCATCACACTCAAATATGACCAGTATTCCTGGCCGTTGTTTAAGATTGGCAATCTTAGAAAAGAAAACAAAGAAGTGGGTTGGTTTCATTCGACTAGGTTCTCCTGTTATCAATATGAAACCTCGCAATGAAATGCTTGATGGTGTATTCACACAAACACCAGAATCTTCTAAAGCATTTAATCACACCTCGATTATGGGTTTTGTGATTGTGCCTGCTCAACCATTTGGTTTCAATTATCTAGGTGGTAAATTATTGGCAGCCATTTGTTGTTCACATGAAATCCGTGAAATGCTCAACAAGAAGTATGGTATGAATACTTGTTTGTTTGAAACCACCAGTCTTTATGGTAGTTCGAAATCTTCTTCACAATATGATGGCATGAAACCTCTGTTAAGATTTAAAGGACTTACCGATTCTAATTTTCTTCCAATGATGCATGGCAAACCATATGAAGATTTGAAAGATTATGTTGAAGGTATTGTAGGTGAGTTTGTGCCCGCCGATGCATCTTCTCGCAAATTGAAAATTTCTAATGCCATTATTTCAATGACTAAAGTGGCACTCAAAGGAACACCTGAAGGTGAGAAGTTCGGTAAAACGATTGAAAATGCCTTATTGTTGACAGAAAAGAAACGGTATTATGCCTCAAATTATGGATTCAGTAACTTTACCGATGTGGTTATGGGAAGAACAGATAAGTTGATACCAGACAAAGAGAACTATGACAAACACTATCTGGAATCGATTATAGAGTGGTGGAAGAAGAAAGCACAATCCAGATATGATAATCTAAAGAATGAAGGAAGATTGCGTTCCGAGATTGAAGTCTGGACAGGCGAAAAAGAACTTGACATTATCAGGTAATTGAGTTAGCATAAATACTCTATTAATCATTGAATGGAGTATTAAATGGCCGGTAATGCGATAGAAACCGCTAAACAAGAAAACGGTTCTAAAGTTTACTTTCGAAAAGTCATAGAAAACACTAAGAGTCCTACTGAAAGTGAATTGTTTTCAGAAGTGACCAAAGTGTATCCTGATTTAGCAAAAAATGCATCCTTACGAGAAGTGTGGATGTCAACATATGCTAAACAAGGTGCCGCTTTAAAAAAGTATCTTGGAAACAATAAAGGTTACAATTATTCCCGTGATGAAAGAGATGGTTTTATGACCTTCATTGAAGATATTGCAAAAGGTCGTTGTGGTGTTAAGACTAAAGATAATTGGGATCCTGCCGACATTTATATGGTGAGAGCATCAAAAGAAAGAGCAATTCGTAAACACATAGATGAAATTACCAAAGCGTCTGATGAAATGGCAAATATCTATTCCTTAAATTCTTACATGAGAGAATTAATCGTTAGTAAAGATTTGGTGCCTATTTCATTAAAAGCCATTTCAAAAACGAAAACAACTGCTGATTTGGAACTCTCTAATATGGGTTCAAAAGGTAAACAAAAAGAAATTTCTTTTGAAAATATTGGACCTTTGAAATGTTATTCGAATTTTGGAACCAATACAAAAACACCAACAGAAATTGACAATGGTGAAATTGCAGGACAGTTTAAAGCAGGAGAGAGTGTTGTAAATTGGCAGACAAGAAATTTCAATATGTCAACACCTAGAGGTGGTGTTCAAACCGATTTAACGCCAACAGGTAAAGATGCCGGTGCTAAAATCGGTAAAGCTTCTGCTGATGCTATTGACGATTTCTTTGCAAAGAATTATAATAAGCTTGGAATTTTAAGACCAGTTAATGCAGGTAAAGACCCACACATTCCTGAAGTAGGTAAGTGGTCAAAGGAAACACGCAAGTATTGGTTAGATTTTCAAAAAGAATTAAGTAAGTTTAAAGTTAATGGCAAACCTATTGACTTTGGTCTTTTAGAAGTTAAATATAAAAATAAAACGGTATCAAAAAATAGTTTTGAAAATGTTTTGGACTATTGTATAAGAGAAGAAAAATCTACAAGATATGCTGCAGGTCGTCTTTCTTCTAAATTGACTTGTTTAAGATGGGCATATGCATGGGCATTAATTGAGAAAAAAAACTTAATGGATGAATGGTTAAAAACTCTTTATTATGGTGCTAAAAAAGAATTTAGAGATACAAACGGACCTTTCGTAAAGATATACTAATGAAATTCACAGAATACTTAACAGAAGCCAAAGAAGGCAAAAATGTTCACCTTGAACATATTGAGGATGAAGTTCTCAATCGTGGTGTTGTGGGTGCGAGAGATGCAATCAATTTCTTACAATCATTAAGAGATATGCTTGCGGGTCATGCACAATCAAAAGTTAATGTCACAACAAAATGGGATGGTGCACCTGCAATCTTTTGCGGAACCAATCCTGAAAATGGTAAGTTTTTTGTTGGCACAAAATCGGTGTTCAATAAAAATGCTAAGTTAAACTACACAGAAGATGATATCGATACAAATCATCCAAGTGGTGGTTTAAATGAAAAACTTAAAGTTGCATTACGATATCTTCCAAAACTCGGCATTAAAGGTATTCTTCAAGGTGACATGATGTTCACCAAAGGTGACATTAAGAAAGAAACTATTGAGGGCGAATCTTATATTACATTTCAACCAAATACGATTGTATATGCAGTACCAACAGATTCCAAATTATCGCAGACAATGTTAGCTGCACAAATTGGTGTTGTATTTCATACCTCTTATACAGGTCGAACAATGGAAGATATGAAAGCATCTTTTAACATTGACATTGGTCGTTTAACACCAACAAAAGATATTTGGTTCAGAGATGCATCGTTTACAGATGCTTCTGGTTCTGCAACTTTCACCGAACAAGAAACAAAAGACATAACATATCTTCTATCTTTAGCAGGTAGAACTTTTCAATCAATTAATTCATTAGTTTTGAATCGCATTTCATCAAGTGAATCTATCTTAACTTATATCAAGACATTCAACAATACAAAGGTTCGTGAGGGTAAAAAGATAACAAATACTCAATCACATACACTTGAATTGATTCGTTGGGTAGAAGCAAAATTAAATAAAGACATTGCAGATGTGAAGAAAGCCGAAACAAAAGCAAAAAGAACAAAAGAAAAAACTGAGATTATGCGTTTCTTTAGAACAAATGCCGCACAATTAAGATTCATTTTTGATTTACAGAACTTATTGGTTGATGCAAAATTAATGATTGTTCGTAAATTAGAATCAATTCGTTCAATTGGAACATTTGTGAGAACAGATACAGGTTATAGAATTACTGCACCAGAAGGTTTTGTGGCAGTAGATAAATTAAAAGGCAATGCAGTTAAATTGGTCGATAGATTAGAATTCAGTCAAGCCAATTTCAACGCCGCAAAAAATTGGAGCAAATGATGGCATATGATTTAAGTAAAATTTTGGCAGAATATGGTGAAGATGATTTTGGATTTTCTGCCGTATCTGAAGAAGAATACAATAGAGTTATATCTGAAACTGCTGACACCGCAGAAGAATACAAAGCAAAATTAGACCAAGTTGAAAAATTAGTTCTTCCTTTTTTCACCAAACTATTAAAAACTGCTGATAAAGAATATATCTATTGGCCAAATCGCAAGGCACTTGTTGAATCACAAATACAAAAGATTCTAGCTTTGACAAGAGGATAAATTGAAAAACTATAAAAAATACATTACAGAAGGCACAGGCCTGCATGTATTTGATATTGATGAAACTTTGTTTAAAACAAGTGCAAAGATTCATGTGAAAGACCCTTCGGGTAAAACTGTCTCTAAATTGAGTAACCAAGAGTTTAATGACCACAAATTAAAACCTGGTCATTCGTATGACTTCAAAGAATTCAAAAGTGCGAAAAAGTTTCACGATGAATCCGAACCAATTCATCCGATGATTAATAAGTTAAATGCAATTCATAAGAATATTAAAGAAAAAGGACACAATAGTAAAATCATTATGAATACTGCTCGTGCAGATTTTGATGACAAACACACCTTTTTAAATAAGTTTAAGAAACATGGTATCGATGTAAATGATACACACATTCATCGTGCCGGCAATATACCTGGTAATCAACCGCCAGCAGAAAAGAAAAATGTAGTTTTAAGAAAACACTTGAATTCAGGAAATTATCATCATGTTCACATGTATGATGATAGTAAAACAAATCTAAATCATTTTTTAAAATTGCAAAAAGAATATCCAAAAATCAAATTTCATGCACACCATGTTACGCATGAAGGTAAAACAAAAAAACATATTCACGAAGCCGCATACGCAGGTAATATTGGTGCGATGGAAATGTTTAAGTTTTTTGAAAAGGCAAATGCACAACAAAAAGATAAACTCAAAGAGTTTATCCGTAAGAAAGAAAACAAAGCTGCATGGCAGTTAGTTCAAGATGTTACTGGCGTGAAACTACATAAAAGTGTGCATGAAGAATATGGTGCAGGTGAAGATGGTACGAATGAACTTCGGAAGAAATATCAAAAAGACACACCAGGACAAAAAATTAAATCATTTACTGATTATGTAAAGACTAAGTAAATATATCATTGGAGTTTATTATGAAAGACATTGTGGTTGGGTGTATCACCGGGTACACATTTGATAAAATTAAACCTTGGGTCAATTCTTTAGACCGTTGTGGTTTTGATGGCGTAAAGGCCATGATTTGTTATAATGTAGATTATGAAACTGTGGAAGAACTTGTCAAAAGACAATATACAGTTTTAGCGTTCGGTAAGAACGACAATCTAAAAAAATTCGAATACAAAGAAAACTTCTCTATTGTTGTGGAGAGGTTCTTACATCTATGGTATTTCTTTAAAAAGTTTCAAGGACAATACCGATACATTGTTTCTACCGATGTGAAAGATGTTATCTTTCAAACTAATCCATCAGAGTGGTTAGAAAAGAACATGAATGATGCACAGATTAATGTTGCATGTGAATCGATTCGGTACAAAGATGAAGATTGGGGTAATCACAATCTTTTCAAAGCATTTGGTCCTTTAGTTCACGACCACAACCAAAACAATCTCATTTACAATGCAGGCACAGTATCAGGCAAGTTTGATACGATGCTCGATTTCTTTTTAAATGTTTATATGATGTGTAATGGCACTTCTCATTTTACAGAGGGTGGAGGTGGTCCTGACCAAGCCGCAGTCAATATTCTTTTGAACATGAAACCTTATAGAGACATTACAAGATTTACTGCCTCTGAAGAAGGATGGGCGGCACAACTAGGTACAACAGGTCCACATATTGTAGGTAAATATGCTGACAAGCTGGTTGAAAAAACTCCAATTTTAGTAGATAATACAGTATGCACAAGTGATGGCACACCTTTTGTAATGGTACATCAATATGACCGTGTGCCAGAATGGAAAGGGATAATTGAGAAAAAATATGAGTGAATATCAAATTGATTGGAATAAATTGGCAAAGTTTAATGTTGTAGTAAACACACAGCCAAAGAATTCATTAGAAGATGTGATAAAGAATGATGAGTTGGTTTCATGGATGAGAGAATATCCTGATGCAATGGATATACTGAACAAAATCAAGGACAAAAAATGAGTGATGAATTTATTATAGACACAACACAAAACATGATTAGAGATGAAAGAGTGGCTAGTCAAGACCCATTTCATCATTTGCCTGCAACAGAATGGGTTCAAAAACAAATTGATTGGAGAAATAATTCAGACGCATCTGGTCTTGGTTTAGAAAAACTTTTTGTCGAACATTTTGGTGACAAAGAAATCGTTGGTGCTGAAATCGGCGTTTGTCTGGCCGCATCAACAGAACTCTTTATGAAAAATGTACCAAGTATTAAAAAGTATTATGCAATTGATAGTTATCCAACTTACATAGATTGGAATGGTGCAGATTTTAATGAAGAACGCCAAAAATTAATGAAACAATATGCAATCGATGTTCTCAAACCATTCAAAGAAAAAATTGAATTTATCTATGAAGATAGTTCAACTTTTGCCAACTCTATTGAAGATGAATCTTTAGATTTTATTTTTATTGATGGCGACCACTCATATGATGGATTTACTAAAGATTTGAGTAGTTATTTTCCTAAAGTAAAAAAAGGTGGAATTGTTTCTGGTGATGACATTACTTTAACAACTATTAGTAATGGCCTAAATGATTTCTTTTCTGAAAATAAACCTGATATTAAAACAGGTGAGAAAATGTGGTACCTGATAAAGGAATAAATTATGCCTCAGTTAAAAATGGATTACTTGAACAAGTATTCAGAAAAGAAAGTATTTGTTGAAAGTGGAACTTATGAAGGAGATACAGTTCAAACTGCAATTGATTTTGGATTTGAAGAAATACACAGTATTGAATTGTTAGACAAGTATTATGAAATGTCTAAAGAAAGATTCAAAAATTATCCACAAGTTAAAATTTGGAAAGGCGATTCGCCAGATATTCTCAGAGATGAAATTATTCCAAATCTTAAACATCAAGCAACATTTTGGTTAGATGCTCATCGTAGTGGCAAATTAGAAGTGCCTGGTAGTGAAAAGTATGGCGCATGTCCGCTTGTTTATGAAGTTACTGAAATTGGAAAATCAAAAATTAAAAATCATCTTATCTTTGCCGATGACCATAGATTGTTTGATACACAAGGTTGGGACTTTCTAAAGAAAAGTGATTATATTGATGCAGTATTAAAAATCAATCCTAATTATAAGTTCACCAATTTAGATGGTGGTTTTAGTTTTGGTCGCCAATTTCCTGATGATGACATTTTCTTGGCATATATTGAATGAAAAAGATTATTATTTGGGGTGCAAAATTAGATTCAGGTCACACGCATGGGTTTGCACATCTTGGTTTTTATCGAGCCGCTGAATATCTAAAACGACCTGTTTATTGGTTAGACAATAGAGACAATGTAGAACCTGAGTTCTTTGATGATTCAATTATCATTTCAGAACAATGGTTAGTAACAAGAAATGGATTGAGTAATAATCTACCATTAAGAAAGTCATCACATTATTTTGTCAATTATGTTGGCAACAAACCTGCATCACCAGATAATGAAATGAATCCTGGTGCAAGTCATTATATTGATAGAGTTGGTCGTTTAACTGAGTTTCGTTTTGCATGTAATTGGGGTGTCGATGGCGTCCCCGATAAAGCATGGGCATACAAATTCGAAAAAGAAAAATGTGAACAACTGCCAAATAGTTTTGCCTCATTCGAAAAAGGAAAAGACTATGATATTCTTTACACACTATGGGCTTCCGATTTAACTCCTGATGAAATTAATTTTGAAGATAGATTAACACCCTTTAACGAACCGAAGTATGCGTTCTTTAGTGGAACAATTTCGAAAGGATGGGGAAATGCAGATGATGGAAATGAATCTCTTTTTATGCCTTTTATCCAAGAGTGTGAAAAAAACAATATACAATTTGCATATAACAATTCACATCAAACACCTGTTACACATCAACAGTTGAAGAAGTGGGTTTTAGAATCATTTATCCCTTTAGATATTAGACCAAAGAATCATTTAGCTAATAATTATGTTCCTGACCGATTGTTGAAGAATGTGAGTTATGGTCAGTTACCTATTACAAATTCTAAAGCTGCGTATGAATTTTTTGATGGTGATGCGGCATATTCAAGTGACACCGCAGAATTGTTTCACATAGCAAGAGAAATGCAAGAAGATCCAAAAACAAAAGATAGAATTTTAAATCAAATGAAAAAGGTTAAAGAGTATCATACTTTTGTTAATCGTTTGAAAGACATTATTCACATTTCGGAATCATTATGAAAAAAGTTGCGTTTATTACAGGCATTACAGGCATGGTTGGTTCGCACCTTGCGGACTTTTTAATTGAAAATACAGATTGGGATATCGTTGGTCTTATTCGTTGGAGAAGTCCACTACATAATATTAGCAACCTGATTGAAAATATCAACAACATGAATCGGGTTAAATTAGTTTATGGAGATTTAAATGATGGAATATCGATTGACACGGCAATCAAAGACAACAGGCCTGATTATGTTTTCCATTTGGCGGCCCAAAGTTTTCCTAAAACGAGTTTTGATTCGCCACTTGAAACACTAAATGTTAATGTTCAGGGCACAGTAAGATTACTTGATGCTTGTAAGAAGTGGGCACCCGATGCACACATTCATGTATGTGCTTCGTCAGAAGTTTTTGGTCGTGTACCACAAGATAAACTTCCAATCGATGAAGAATGTAGTTTTCATCCTGCATCACCATATGCTATTTCAAAAGTAGGAACAGACCTTGTTGGTCGTTTCTATGCAGAAGCATATAATATGAATGTGCAAACTACTCGTATGTTTACTCATACAGGTCCTCGCCGTGGTGATGTATTTGCGGAATCCACATTTGCAAAACAAATTGCAATGGCAGAGGCAGGCTACATTGAACCAGTTATCAAAGTTGGCAATCTCAAATCACTCAGAACAATTGCAGATGTAAGAGATGCCGTTAGAGCATACTATTTGTTGTTGACACATAATCCTGTACCAGGTGCATACTATAACATTGGTGGTACTTTCACCTGTGAAATTTCAGATGTATTAAACACACTATTGTCTATGTCACCAATAAAAGAGAAAATCAGAATTGAAGTTGATCCGGCTAGATTACGGCCAATCGATGCAGACTTGCAAGTACCCAATACAGAGAAGTTTCGTTTGCATACAGGTTGGAAACCAGAGATTCCATATCAACAAACAATGGAAGATTTGTTAAACTATTGGCGTGATAGAGTTGCCGAAGCAAGTGGAAAGTTTGTAATTAGATGATTATTATTAGAACACCTTTCCGCATTTCATTTTTTGGTGGTGGTACAGATTATCCTGCATGGTATAAAGAGCATGGAGGTTCTGTAATTTCTACAACCATCAATAAGTATTCGTTTCTTGTTCTCAGAAAATTGCCAAATATTTTTGATTACAATTATCGTGTTCGTTATTATGAAAAGCAAGAAGCACAAAAAGTCGATGAGATTAATATTCCAGTTATTCGTGAAGCAATCAAATACATGAATTATCAAAAAGGTGTGGACATTACACATCATGGTGATTTACCTAATCGAACAGGCATTGGATCAAGTTCTAGTTTTACTGTTTCTTTATTGCACGGTTTGGCAGTTTTAAAACATGAAAATATCACCAAAAGACAATTAGCAAGAGATGCAATTTACCTTGAACAATCTATTTTAGGTGAAGCAGTTGGTTCTCAAGACCAAGTTGCAGCTGCATTTGGTGGTCTGAATAAAATTGATTTTGTTATTGGCGGCGAAGCAGACTTTGTTTGTTCACCTTTAGTAATTAAAAAGAACACACTTAAAAAACTTGAATCGTGGGTTCAATTATTTTTCACAGAACAATTGAGAAATGCTCACGATATTGCAGACAAAAAAATCACAAACATTAAAGAAAAAAAAGTAGATTTAAAAGACATGCAAGATTTGGTCGTAGAGGCAGAAAAACATTTGTTTTCTGATAACATTGAAGATTTTGCAAAACTATTGAATGAACAATGGTTGATTAAAAAAAATATGGAAAAATCTATATCAAATACTGAAATAGATTACATCTATGAAAAAGGAATTAAAGCCGGTGCAATAGGTGGTAAACTACTTGGTGCAGGCGGTGGTGGTTTCATTTTATTTTTGACACCACCAGAAAAACATGAAAAAGTAAGAAAAGAATTAAATCTCAGAGAAGTGCCTGTTGATTTTGAATATTTGGGAAGTCAAGTCATTTACCACGACTATCAAGATGAGGAAGAATAATATGAAAATTTATGTGGCGGGTCATCGAGGGTTAATTGGTTCTGCAATAGTTCGCAGACTGATTGATTCTGGTGTTAACTCAAATAATATTATTACAAGAACACATAACGAATTAGATTTAACTAATCAAGTGGCAGTTACAGAATTTTTTACAAAGAATAAAATCGACCAAGTTTATGTCGCAGCGGCAAAAGTTGGAGGCATTGTAGGTAACAACACTTATCCCGGTGATTTTATTTACAAGAATCTTATGATTCAGAATAATGTAATTCATCAAGCATATACACATGGTGTTCAAAAACTATTGTTCTTAGGTTCAACATGTATTCTTCCAAAGTTTGCAGAAAATCCAATCAAAGAAGAAGCTTTGATGACAGGTAAATTAGAAGAAACAAATGAACCTTATGCAATTGCGAAGATTGCAGGTATCAAAATGTGTGAGAGTTACAATCGTCAATTTGGTACAGACTATCGTTCAATTCTTCCATGCAATCTATATGGACCTGGTGACAATTACGATGAACAAAATGGTCACTTAGCCGCAGGTGTAATTCAAAGATTGCATCGTGCTAAAGTAAATGATGAAAGTCAATTCATTGTATGGGGAACAGGTAAACCTAGGCGTGAATTTGTTTATGTTGATGACATGGCAGATGCCGCAATTCATGTGATGAATGTGGATAAAAAATTGTGGGATTCGGTAACAGAACCTATGCAAAACTTTGTAAATGTGGGTGCAGGCCAAGATATTGAAATTGGTGAATTTGTAAAAATTGCCATGAAAGCGCTTGACTACAAAGGTGAAATAGTGTATGATATCAGTAAACCTAATGGAACAATGAATAAACTTACCGATAATAGTAAGATTACTAAGTTAGGTTGGACACCAAAAACTGATTTGTCAATTGGAATTAAGAAAGCGTATGAATGGTATGTCAATAACATCGCAAATAAATCAACGACTATCTAACTATGCGAACCGTGTTAACGCAGGTTTAGAATCGGTCAATAAAGAACAGTTGCAAAAGGTCTTAGAAACATTAGAAATAGCATATAAGAAAAGACTTCCTGTATTTGTATGTGGCAATGGTGGTTCTCTTACAATGAGTGACCACTTTCATTGCGACCATGCAAAAGGAACTCATTATGATGCACATTTGAGGCCAAAAATTGAACCACTTACATCAGGTTCAATATTGACAGCGATTGCAAATGATATTGGTTATGAAGATGTTTTTTCTTTTCAGCTAAGTATGAAAGGTAGTGCAGGTGATATTCTTGTTGCAATTTCAGCATCAGGTAATTCACCAAATATTGTCAATGCAATTAAGAAGGCCAAAGAATTGAACATGGACACAATTGCATTTGTTGGGTTTGATGGCGGTGAAGCCGCAAAACTTTCTGACATAGTGCTGCATGTGCAAGAAGATAATTATGGAATTATTGAAGATTGTCATCAATGTTTAATGCATATTTTGGCACAACATATTCGTGAAACAAATAGTAAAAATAATGGAATAAAATTATGAAAGTTGTTATTGTAACAGGTGGATTTGATCCTATTCATTCAGGTCACATCGCATACTTCAATGCCGCAAAGTCGCTAGGTGATAAACTTGTCGTAGGTCTTAATTCTGATGGGTGGTTATCTCGTAAAAAAGGTCGACCATTTATGACATGGCACGAAAGATGTAAAATCCTTCAGAATTTAAAGATGGTCGATTTTGTAATTGAATTTAATGACGATGATGATACTGCTCGTAACGCAATTAAACTCACAAGACAAACTTTTCCTGATGCAGAGTTAATTTTTGCAAATGGTGGTGACCGTGGAACAGGCAATACTGCCGAACAAGATGTGCAAGATGATAAACTCACCTTTGCATTTGGTGTTGGTGGTGAAAATAAGATGAATTCATCATCATGGATTCTACACAATTATTTCGAAAACAAAACAAATAGGCCTTGGGGTTACTATCGTGTTTTACATGAAACAGAAACTTGTAAAGTTAAAGAACTGACTGTAAATCCTGGTTTGTCTTTAAGCATGCAAAGACACCAATACAGAAATGAATATTGGCATGTTGTTTCTGGCAAAGGTGTTGTCTATGAAGAAAGACCTAGTTCATCAGTAAGAAAAGAGTTATACAAAGACCATCATGTAAATATTCCTTGTGGTGTTTGGCATAAACTATCAAATCCTTTTGAAGAACCATTACAAATTATTGAAATTCAATGGGGTTCAAAATGCATTGAAGAAGATATTGAGAGAAAATGAATAAGAAAATTTGCTTTGTAGTTCACCGATATGCACCATATCCAGGTGGTTCTGAATATTATGTTCAACAAATGGCCGAAGAATGTGTGCAAAGACACCTTGATGTTACAGTAGTTGCAGGTGAACACAAAGGACCTCTTAACGGTGTTCGTGTTACATCAGACCCAAATGAATTAATAGATAAAGACCTTGTCGTTGTTCATGGTGGTGATGTTGGTGTGCAAAACTTTGTATTAGAACATGCACAACAAATTAATTCACCTATTCTCTACATGTTAATTAAACCTTCTGAGAGTCCTACTTGTTTAAAAGGTTTAAGAGAATGTAAGTTCATTGGATGTTCTGCACCTGAAGATTGGGACCATGTAAAAAAATGGATGATGCAAGGCAAATCACATAAAGTTATTCATGGCATTTCACCAACTGATTGCATTGGCACAGCAGGTCGTTTTAAAGACAAATACAATATTCCAAAAGACAAACGAATGTTTCTATCGTGTGGTGGTTATTGGCCAAATAAGAAAATGATTGAATTGGCAGAAGCGTTTCGAAAGGCAGATTTAAAAGATGCCATTCTTGTAACTACCGGGTATGATAATAGATTTAATATTATGCCACATGCCTCAGACAATGTTATGCCGTTAATGGTGGAAGACCCTAAGGACATTAAAGACGCTATTGTTGATGCGGACTGTTATGTTATGAATTCAAGCGAGGAGGGGTTTGGTCTCGTCATTCTGGAATCGATGATTAACAAGACGCCATGGATTTCACGGAATATTGCTGGTGCAAAACTGCTTTCTCGGTATGGAACAGTCTATGATACCGAAGAACAGTTAACCGAAATACTTAAAACTTGGGAGCCAGACGATTTCACTACCGCATTGGCCTACAAACATGTATTACAAAACCATCTAATAAAAAACACAGTTGATGATATTCTGAGTCTCATTTAATTATAAATACATCATTAAATAATTAAAAATTAACGCTGTAGAGGCGGAGAGATATGAGATTTGCAGATTTTTTGCGAGAGCAAAAAGAAAAACATGCCGTAATGGCATTTGGCCGAATGAATCCGATTACTGTCGGCCATGAAAAATTAGTCAATAAAGTCCAAGAACTTGCGAAAAAAGTCGGTGGTTCGGCGCACATTGTCGTATCACATTCGCAAGACCCAAAGAAAAATCCCCTTACCGCAGCACAGAAACTTAAGCATGCCAAAAGAGCATTTCCTGGTGTAAATGTTTCTGCATCCGATAAATCTGCACCTAACTTTCTCGCACAAGCCGCAAAGTTATACAAATCAGGTGTTACGCACTTTCACATGGTTGGCGGACAAGACCGTGTTGATGAATACAAAACTTTATTAAACAAATACAATGGAGTAAAAGGTCCACATGGACTTTTTAATTTTAAAAATATTGAAGTTCATTCTGCCGGTGATAGAGACCCCGATGCAGAAGGTGTGGAAGGAATGTCTGCAAGTAAAATGCGTGAACTTGCATCAAAAGGAAACTTTAAAGAGTTTCGTAAAGGTGTGCCATCTAAAATGTCTGATGCTCAAGCTAAAGACATGTATAATGATGTTAGAAAAGGCATGGGTGTAAATGAATCTGTTGATGAAGATTTTGAAACTTTATTAATAGAAGGCGTCCACGATAAATCAATATTCAAAGCGGTCTTTCTGGCTGGCGGTCCTGGTTCGGGAAAAGATTATGTCCTCGACAATACTCTTTCAGGTCACGGCTTAACAGAAATCAATTCAGATAAAGCATTAGAGTTCTTAATGGACAAAGAAGGTCTTGATAAAACAATGCCTTCATCTGAACAAGAAAAGAGAGACTTGGTTCGTGGTCGTGCAAAGGGTATGACAGAACTTCGTCAACGCCTTGCACTTCTTGGCCGTAATGGTCTCATCATCAATGGTACTGGTGATGACCATGAAAAGATTAGTCGCATTAAAGACCGATTAGAAGAAATTGGTTACGACACCTCAATGGTTATGGTAAATACTGACGATGAAGTTTCTAAGCAAAGAAACATCGAAAGAGGTACCCGTGGCGGTCGTACCGTGCCAGAAGAAATTCGCAAACAAAAATGGGATGCCGTTCAAGCATCACGACCAGAACTTGCAAAAATGTTTGGTGACAAATACATGGAGTTTGATAACTCTGAAGATTTACGCCAAGCATCACCAGAAGTAGTCAAAGCCAAAAAAGATGAAATGTTACAACTGTTTAAAAATGTTCAACAGTTTGTAACAGAACCACCACAATCTGAAGCCGCATCTCTATGGGTTGCACATGAGATGGATGTAAATGATAAATTACCAATTCCAAAAGATGGTGCAGAAATGACACCACATCCAGATTCTGGTGCTGCACAAGAAGCACGAAGTATGGGACTTCAATATTATGGATTTGGTCGTTATGGTAAAAATGGCAAAGTTACACATCGTTCTATTCACGACAAATTAGTTGAAGTTCAAAAAGGTGAACCTGAACAACCTAATATTCCTGTTCCAGGCACTTCAATGAAAAAGAAAACAGTTAACGAAGAATTTGAAGAAGTCTTTTCAGAAGATTTACGCAATTGGTTTAGTAAATCACATCCAGAGGGTGATTGGAAAAGAATCAACAGTAAAGGTGAAGCAATTGGTCCTTGTGCAAGAGAACCAGGCGAACCAAAACCAAAATGCATGTCGAGAGCCAAGCGTGAATCTCTTACTAAAAAAGAAAGAGCATCTGCGGTTCGTGCCAAACGCAAACACGATCCAAATCCTGAGCGTAAAGGTGAACCAATTAATGTTTCAAATTATGGCAAAGGCAAATTGTCAGAAGAAAAGAAAAAAACCAACCTATTCAAAGATAGTGATGGTAAAGTAAGAATTTTTATGTTACGCCGTGCAGCAGCAAAAGAAGCACACATAATGAATGGTACAGTCATACCTTATAAGAATGGCTATGTTATTAAATTAAATGAGGAGAATCAAAATGTTCAAAGCACTAATCAACTATCTGAAAATCAAACCAAAACAGGAATCTCAGTCTCATCCTTTAGACGGTTCAACCAGAGTGGCACAAGAGAGAATGGAAAACTTATCTCAGAAGGTGTCGCAGAACTCACAACCGGTTCAGAATACGCAAAAGGCGGAATCGAAGCCACGCCAACAACAACCCAAGAAACCGGCAGTTCAAACCAAGGCAACAAAATCACACTCGCAAAAATCAGGTCAAAACAAAAAGAAGTCCGCAAAGAGAGTATAGACAAAGGCATTGAACCTGGTCTTTCAATGGCATCATCAGGAGAAAATTCTACAAGAGGCGGTATTACTAGAATCAAACCTATTAAGAAACCACTTGAAGAATTAACTGGTGATGAAACTACGATGAGTATTGGTGATAAAAAAGAAGATGAACTTAAAAAAGTTGGTATCAATTTACAATCATTTAAAGCAAAGAAATTTGTAGGATAATATGAAATCATTTAAATCATACATTGCCGAAAGATGTTGGGATGGTTATAAGTCCGTAAAAGGTAAAAAACCATATTCACCAGGCTCTTGCGTAAAAGAAGATGAACAAATCGATGAAGTGGCCGCATGGCAACGCAAAGAAGGTAAAAATCCTGAAGGCGGTTTGAATCGTAAAGGCATTGAATCTTATCGCCGTGAAAATCCTGGTTCAAAACTTTCAATGGCAGTTACAACAAAACCATCAAAGTTAAAACCTGGTTCGAAGGCAGCCAATCGCCGTAAATCATTTTGTGCTCGTATGGGTGGTATGAAAAAGCGTTTAACATCAGCAAAAACTGCAAATGATCCAGATAGCCGTATTAACAAAGCATTGAGAAAGTGGAACTGTTAAGGAAAAAATATGTCAACTAATGCAACATTCAAAATGTTTGCCGACAAAATGGGCGGCACAAGAGCCAATAATTATATTGGAACAACTGGTGAAGTATTCTATGATATTGATGGTACAACACCACTAAGGCTTTCTGATGGTGTAACGCCAGGTGGTATACCTTTTGGTGTTGCTTCTGTTAGCACATCATTTAATCCACAGTTTCGTTCAAATACAGGTAACACTTTAGCAGGAACAGTATCAACTGGAAGTTATGTTAAACAAGGCCCAATTGTTCACCTTAGAATCAATGTTGATTTTGCAAATACAACCGACTTTGGTGCAAACAATCAATATATGTTTACATTACCATTTCCTGTTGCCTCTACAATAACACTTCGTGGTGGAACATTACATAATGAAGGTACTGATGCAAGATATCATATTGCTGGCATAACAGATATAGAAGATGCTTCACCAGATGCAAATACAACAATGAAATTGTATTATTCAGGAAGCACAACTGATTTAGCTTGGAAATATAGCACACCAGTTGCCGCAACATCAAACACTAGCCACTTTGATTTAAGTGGTTCCTACGAAACAACTTCAACTTCGGTTGCATAAAAAAATTAATTAAACTAGGAGAACTCCATGTATTCTAACAATAAACTAATTCGTGATGTAGCCGATATTGCGGCACAAATTATGTCTGGTCAACAAAAAGTTGATGAAAAATTACATCCAAATCAACAGAAATTGGATGTGCATGAGCCAGAGAAAGATGAGTTAACTGCTGATGACTTCAAAAAACTCCGTGCAGGTAAAAAACCTGCCGATGTGAAGAAAGAAGAAGTTGAACAGATTCAAGAATATGAATCAAAAGGTGGTGTTTATAGACACAAAGGTACCTACGGCACAGAAAAATCTGTTGAAGCAGGTTATACAGATTACGACAAAGAAAACGAATTGGCTAAAAAGAATTTAAAAGATAAACCAAATCGTAAAAAATATGGCGCTCGTCAAAACTTTGTTCGTTCTACCCGTGTTAATGAATCATTTTCTGCTTTATTGGGTGTTTATAAAGAATCGGGTCTTAAAGGTCTTGAAGAAGCATTAGTTAAAGAAGAACCAACCAATGACCAATACAATGCAGAGTTAGAAGATGCAAAGGCAAAAGCCGAAGGTAAAAAGAAACAACCAGATTTAACCAAAGGTTATATTCAAGCAGTTAAGAATGAAGAAATTGAAGTTTTAGATGCTGATAAAATAAATGGTGTTCAAATTGACACTATTGAAGAAAGAGAAATGACCGAACCAGAAATGAAAAAGCGTGAAGAAATTGTTAAATCAATGAAAAAAGGTATGACAGGTTTCAAAGAGCGTTATGGTGAAAGAGCAAAGAATGTTATGTATGCCACCGCAACTAAACAAGCGATGAAAGACTAAAATGAAAAAGTTTAGAGACCTTACTAAAAATATGCAAGAAGAAAAAAAAGACAAGTATGATGAAGGCGAATATGACCAAGAAGGTGATATGGCCAAATCTGACTTGCGTTCAATCATTGCTAATGCAAAGAAAATGCACGACATGATTGAAGATGATGATAATCTACCAGAATGGGTTCAGTCAAAGATTACTAAAGCAGAAGATTACATTTCAACTGTTGCCAATTACATGGAAGCAGAAATGAACGAAGAAGTAAAATTGCAAGAATCTGGTGGACCAGTTGTATATAAAAAGGGTGATGACCATATTGAAAAGTATGGTGAAGATTCTTTTGCACTCTACAAAGATGGTAAAAAAGCAAAATATTACACATCACTTGAATCTGCAAAAGAAGCAATGAATGAAGATATTGAACATTTAGATGAAAAGAATGTACCAACTTCACCAGAAAAATGGTCACAAGCAAAAGCGCAAGCAAAGGCCAAGTTTGATGTTTATCCATCTGCATACGCAAATGGTTGGGCAGCAAAGAAATACAAAGAAATGGGTGGTGGTTGGAAGTCTGTAAGTGAAGCAAAACAAGAAAAACCACCATTTGATCCAGACCCACCAAAAAAACAACAAGTGGTTGCTGGTAAGTATGGCGTAGGTTATTCTACTGCTCGTCATCTTGCAAGAATGGCAATGCAAAAACAATCTGATAAAATGAAAAAGCCTATTAAAGAAGAAGAAATGTCTAATAAGGCACAGATTGTTAAAACTATTGCAAAAAAGAAAAAAGATTCGGCTGATTCTTTTCAAAAAGATCCAATTATCAGCAAATCACAAGTTAAAATGTAATTTTGATTGATAACATAAATAATATACAAACTTATTCTTTAGGAGAGAAAAATGTCTTTATGGTCTAATACAGACGCTGACACAAGCGCACCAAAGTATGCGGTGGCAGGTGGTCTAGGTGTATCTGCCAATGGTTTTGTTACCTATGGCAATACTACAACAGACGCCTTTGTTACTGGTATCGCTTTGGGAACATTTGGTGTATCTGCTGATGAAACTGTTGGTACAGGTAATGTATCAACATTCACAGTTCAAAACTCTGGAACAGGTGCCTTTGGTCTTCCAACTGTAACTGTTACTGGCGCAAATACAACACAAGCAACCGCAACAATTAATGTTAAAGTTGTTTCCGCAACAATTAATGTAAGTGGTACTGGTTACGCAGTTGGTAACACAGTTTTTGTTAATGCTGGTGCCAATACAACCCGTGCAGTTTTAACTGTTTCAGGAGTTGATGTAAATGGTAATGTTACTGGTTTAACAATTACCAATGCTGGTAAATATTCAACAGTTATTTCTGCTGCAACAAATAATACCACATTCTTATCTAATACCGCATCTGGTTCAGGTTTGACTGCTAACATTCGTTTTGGTATTGAATCTGTTACAGTAAGCAATCCTGGTCAAGATTACAACCAATCTACTGTTGGTGCAACTGTTACTGGTAACGGAATTTCTTCTGGTGCGGTTACAGTTAACCTAGATGGTAATGATGCATCCAACAAAGGTGCTCATGCAGGTTGGGTATTACGCAAAGTTGGTACAGGTGGTCGTGCAGGTCGTGTTCAAGTTGAAACATTGGTTGCAATGGGTTCAATGACAGGTGACGGCGCAGACGATACACAGTTTGGCGAATAATGCGTTTTAAAAAATATCTAGACGAAATGGCCGAGATTGAAAACGGCCAAGAAGAAATGGAATCTGAAGAATCAGAGGACCTTTCACAAGTAAATTTTCGTCTAGCAGATGAGTTGGATGATACTTTTATCTCTCCCGAAAGTGGTATCTTGGCAATCCGTAAAGTGTTAGAAAAATTCGATTTAGAATTATCGGCACTTTACGGTGTCAACCCTGAAGGAGAAGAAATAGTAACAGATATAGGTGAAACAAACCTTTACATTTTGTATAATCTCACCGATGATGGTCGTTATGAGTTTTACGCTGAAATTGGCGATGAAGAACGCATGGAAGAACTACTATCGGATGAGGAGATTGACGAAGAAGAAGAATAATAATGTCTTTTGATGATTTGACAAATGAAAACATAATGTTATACTTGGTAAAAGCATATGATAGACCAAATTGCATTATGAGTGAGTTTAAAGACGATATGAAACGATTTAATTACCTTAAAAGGTTGTTTAAGCGTTATCGCAAATTAGGTGAATTAAGAGAACAATTAGTTCTTAACCATTTAGTTGTATTATACAATGTTTTTGGTCCAGAAGTTGCAACAAGAACATTATTTTTTAAAATGTCAAAAGATGACTATTCTACATTAAAAACATATTTGCTTTTTTTAAGTTATATGCCAGAGCGTGTGCGTGGTATAAAAGGGCAAGATATAATTTCTTCTGATGTTCCTGTTGATATGGTTGTGGCGAAAACACTAAGAGATTTAAAATGATTATTAGTTCGGGTATTAGAGTTGGTGCTGGTGTCAGTATTATTCCTGAAAACAACATCACATATACTGCAGGTTTGTTTAAGACAACTTATGCTGGTTATTTTGCCGATGTGCCTAGTTTCTTTGCAACAGCTACACCGACAACATATGGTACAAACCCAGCAACATCGGTACAAACTACTGCAATTTCTGAAGCGGGTAGTGATGATGGGTCAAATTTTAGTTGTGAATGGTTAGGTTATTTTTTACCAAACACAACAGAAACTTATACATTTTTTACAGCAAGTGATGACGCTTCTTATGTTTGGGTGGGTTCAAATGCATTAACTGGTTTCACAACCGCAAATGCAATAGTAAACAATGGTGGTGCTCACGCTGTTCAAGAAAGAAGTGGAACTATTTCATTAACATCTGGTGTATATTATCCAATAAGAATACAATTTGGTGAAGCTGGTGGTGGTGATGCAATGACATTTAATTATTCAACACCAACAATATCTAAAACAACAACAGTAACAGGTAGAGTGTTTTATAACGCAGCAACAAATGGATTTTAAATGGCAAACGAATTTAAAAAAGAATGTGGTGTAGGTTATTATTGGTGTTCAACCGATATGGTCTGCAAACCTATACAAGAAGATGCACCAGTCAACAATGTTGGCGATGGCAAAGTGGCAGGTCTTGGTGTTGGTTCACAAGGTGAGCCAGGTGTAAAGAAAATGACTAAGAAAAAAATTATTCCGTTTAAAATGTTTACAAGGAAAAAATGAGTTACTTATTTCTTTCTTTTATACCCGCAGCTTGGATTGCATATGTAATTCATGCAATTTTCTTTGCAGGTGTTATTGGATTAGTAGTAGGTGGTTTTGCATCTAAAATTCCATTTATTAGTGCATATGGTAATATCGTTAAAGCCGTTGCAGGAATTTTATTTGTCATTGGTTTGTTCTTAGAAGGTTATAACTTTGCATCACAAGAATGGATTGCAGAATCTCAGAGATACCAAGAACAAGTTAGACTTGCTGAAGAAAAATCAAAAGAAGTTAATACACAAATTCAAACTGTTTATCGTGACAAAGTAAAAATTGTCAAAGAACAGGAAATAATTATTAAAGAAAAGATTAAAGAAGTTGAAAAAATTATTGATGCGAAGTGTGAAGTCACACCAGAATCAATTCAGATTTTAAATCAGGCAGCAAAAACTCCTGTGAAAGAGGAGAAGAAGTGAAAAAATTATTTCTTTTGCTACCTGTAATTTTATTAACTGGTTGTCTAAAATCAATACCAGTTAAGATGGATTTTCCTAGTGTTCCTGAAGAAATGCAACAGGCATGTCCAGATTTAAAACAAACACAAGAAAACGAAACAAAGTTAAGTAAGGTAATTGAAGTTGTGGTAGAAAACTATACACAGTATCACGAATGTAAATTAAAGATTGATGCGTGGATAGAGTGGCATAAACAACAAAAACAAATATCGGACAGTATTAAATGAAAAAACTTATTGTATCATTAATCGTTATTTCTTCTTTATCTGGTTGTGCTTTGATAGATGCATACTTGATGGCAGGTTATGATAGTAATGAATATGCCATGGTGAATAAGGTTAGAACTAAAGCAGAACTTTCGGTAGAAGATTGTAAAGACCCTATTAAATCGAAACAAAATGCGGATGACCTGTATAATACCGCAGTTGAATTGAGAAATTTCGCAGTTAATATTCCTCGCAATGAAGATACGGCTAAATTAGCAGGTAATTTAGTTGAACTTACAAAACAAGGAAAAGAACAATATGTCAAAAATCCTAATGTATCTGAAACATTTTGCAAACTCAAGTTACAACAAATTAGTCGCTCTGCTGAAGTCGCTCAAAAAGTGATTGGAAAGAAACCAAAATGAACCACTTACAACAAATTGCACAATCATATGAAGAATATACATCTTTATACAATGCAGGACAAATTAGTGCCACAGAATATAAATCATTGCTAGAAGGATTGGAAGTAGAGAAAGCCGTTTCAATGAACGCAGAAGAACTACAATATAAAGAAAATTTAAACATTGCAATCAATGCCGCTATTTCTGTGGTATCCGCACTTGCTTAAGGAAAACAAATGACCCAATTGACACTCGACCAACTAAAACAACTATTGCCAAAAAATCCGTATGTCGACCACTGGCATCGTGCATTGGCACAGTTATTGCCCGACTACGAAATTAATACACCACAACGCATTGCCGCCTTTATTGCACAATGCGCTCACGAATCTGGTGGTTTTACTGCATTGAAAGAGAATTTGAATTATCGTGCGGAAACACTACGCAAGATTTTTCCAAAGTATTTTCCAAATGATGAAATTGCAAAACAATATGCATCATTGCCAAACAAACAAGAAGCTATTGCAAACAAAGTTTATGCAAGTCGCATGGGTAATGGCGATGAAGCTTCTGGTGATGGATGGAGATATTGCGGTCGTGGTTTAATTCAACTGACTGGTAAGAACAACTATCAAGCATTTGCAGATAGTATTGAAACACCTGTTGAACAAGTACCAGAATACCTTGCCACATTTGAAGGTGCAGCACAGTCTGCTTGTTGGTTTTGGGAATCAAACAATCTCAATAAATGGGCAGATACAGGTGACATTAAAGAATTAACACGCAGAATCAATGGTGGTTACATTGGTTTGGAAGACCGCATTAAACATTATGAACACGCTCTACATGTAATGGGCGGTCATTAATGAACTGGTTGAATAGTTTGTTATCTGATGGACATAATGGTACCGTCAGTAGTAAAAGAGTTATAACTATGTTGGCATTTTTATTATGTGCCTTTGGATTTGTTGCCGATGTTTATGGTTACAAAATAACTCCATCACTATTCGATTCTATGATATATCTTGTAATTGCTGGATTAGGTTTTACCGCCTCCGAAAAATTTGCCAAAAAGGAAGAACAAAAATGAAAAAATTAATCGTTGCCTCAATGTTGTCACTCTTTGCAGTATCATCTATGGCTGAAGCAGAAATAAAAGAAGTTTGTAAAAACAAGGTAGATGCCAAAGGCCAAGTTGTAAAGGGTAAAGATGGCAAACCTGTGCAAGAATGTAAAAAAATTAAAGTGCATAAGAAGTTAGAAGGCACTCCGGTTCCTGAAAAGAAGAAGTAATGTTACCTGACGAACAAAAAGTTCACGAATTAGAATTGAAAGTTGGTCTGCTTGGCAAAGATGTTGAGCAGACCGACCGTCTTTGTGAAAAACTTTCTGAATCAATTGCAAAGATACAGGAACTAAATGTAAACATCATGCAAATGATTACTTTACATGAACAGAGACATGAACAACATGAGAAAGTAGAAGCAGAAGTGAAAAACGATATTAAAGACTTACATGACCGAATTGACCAAGTAGAAAGACATATTTCTGCTCGTATTGATGCTCTTCGTAATGACTTAATGAATCACAAACAACAAGATAAAGGTCGTATACCTGAAATGTTGGCTGAGATTGAAAAGTATAAGTGGATGATTTTAGGCGGCGCACTTGCCTTAGGTTGGTTAATTGGCAATGTCGATTTGACTATGTTAGGTAAACTTTTAAAATAGTAGTTGCATTTTTCTGTGAAATCTGTTATATTATGAATCTATGTCTCTTCCTATTGAATCTAAGTATGTAAGGTTAATTTCTTCCCGTTTGCGTAATTTCAAACAGAAGAAAGATTACCTTTGGAATTTCTCTTGCCCTATTTGTGGTGATTCTCAAAAGAACAAAACAAAGGCAAGAGGTTATGTATTTCCTAAAGGCAACAATCTATTCTATCGTTGCCATAACTGCGGAGTAAGTATAAGTGTTGGAAACTTCATTAAGGCCGTTGACGAATCTTTATACAAGGAATTTGTCCTCGAAAAATATAAATCAGGTGAAACCAATAACACCCGTAGTGCGAACACAATCCTCAACATACCCTCGCCGAGATTTGATAAACTCGACAAACAAAAAGTATTCGAACACGCAGAATGGGTTGACAAACTCCCAAGTGGACATTTTTGTTTAGTATATTGTGTTAAAAGGCAGATTCCTTCTAATATATTAAGCAAATTATTATTCACACCTCATTACAAACAATTCTGTGATACCTTAGTACCAAATCATGGTAAAACAATCGTTGATGATGCAAGGCTTGTAATCCCATTTTATGATGAGTATAATGAGTTAATTGCAGTTTCTGGTCGTGCATTAGAAACTGGTGACAAAACACTCCGATATATCACATTGCGAACTAATGATTCGCAGGACAAATTAATTTTTGGTATAGACAGAGTTGACTTAAATCAAACTGTGAAAATTGTTGAAGGTCCTGTTGACAGTCTATTTCTCAAAAATTGTATTGCTTCTGGTGACGCCAATTTGGTTTTATGTGCCGATGCCATTTCATCAGATAAAATAGTTTTAATCTTTGACAATGAACCCCGTAACAAAGAAATTGTAAAGATGATGCAAAATGCAATCGGGTTGAAGTATGATGTAGTAATATGGCCTGATACTATCGGCGGAAAAGATATAAATGAAATTATTTTATCCGGAAAGTCTCAGGATGAGATAGAAGAAATTATAAGTAGTAACACATTCAGAGGCATTGAGGCGCAGTTAAAATTCAATATGTGGAAGAAGGTTTAATATGAAGGTTGAGTTGATTAGTTATTCACAGCCTGCGGAGTATTTCGCAGAAAACACAACCGAGTTGGTTGCTTTTTGTGCAAGGGTGTCGAACCCTGGCAATCAATCGAATAAAGATACAAGTGAGAAGTTAATTCGTTATCTCATCAAGAATCAACATTGGTCGCCACTTGAAATGGTGAACATGTGTTTAGAAATCGAAACCACAAGGGATATAGCAAGACAAATGTTGCGTCATCGTAGTTTTTCTTTCCAAGAATTTTCACAACGATACGCAGACCCAACCAAAGACTTGGCCTTTGTTCTCAGAGAAGCAAGATTACAAGACCCAAAAAATAGACAAAACAGTATTGAATTAGATGGTACATTGGGTCAGGCCTTAATTAGTGATGAATGGATGTTTAAACAAAAAGAACTCGTTGCACACGCCATAGAAGTTTATAATTGGGCAGTCGCAAAAGGTATCGCAAAAGAACAAGCCAGAGCAGTCCTGCCAGAAGGCAACACAGTTTCTCGTTTGTATATGAACGGAACATTGCGTAGTTGGATACACTACATACAACTCCGTTCCGCAAACGGCACACAGAAAGAACACATGCAAATAGCACAGAAATGTGCTGAAGTAATCGCCAAAGTATTTCCGATGGCGAAAGAGTTTGTAGAAAAACAATAATAAAATTTGGAGTATTATACATGTCTGATATCGTTCATGGCATCAAGGTCGACTATTCTCGGGATAATCTGTTTGATGAATTAGGAATTAAAAGGTTAAAAGAAAGTTATATGAGAGAGGACGAAACCTCTCCACAAGAAAGGTTTGCATATGTCTCTAAACATTTTGGGTCGTCTAGTGAACACTCGCAAAGGTTATATGAGTATAGCTCTCGACATTGGCTTTCTTATTCTACTCCCATTTTATCTTTTGGTCGGTCTAAGCGTGGTCTTCCTATTTCATGTTTTCTTCCATATTTGGATGATTCTGCGGAAGGGTTGGTTGATTGTTTGGCGGAAGTTAACTGGTTATCAATGCTAGGAGGTGGTGTTGGAATCGGTATTGGTATTCGTTCAGCTGATGACAAAAGTGTTGGGGTTATGCCTCATCTACGCACTTATGACGCTTCTTCTCTCGCTTACAGGCAAGGTAGGACTCGCAGAGGTTCTTACGCCGCTTATCTTGATGTTTCCCATCCTGATATTCTTATTTTTTTAGAGATGCGTAAACCAACTGGTGACCAAAACATGCGTTGCCAGAATTTGCACCATGGCATTAACATCACAGATGATTTCATGCGATTGATTGAAAAGTGTATGTTAGAACCCGATGCAGATGATACATGGGAACTCAAAGATCCTCATAGTGGTGAGGTGCGTGATACAATTCCTGCTCGTGAAATGTGGCAAAGAATTTTAGAAATTCGTATGCAAACAGGCGAACCATATTTACATTTCATCGACACAAGTAATCGTATGATGCCAGAGTTTCAAAAGAAACTTGGACTATCAATTAAACAATCTAATTTGTGTAGTGAAATTATTTTACCAACAGATAAAGAGAGAACAGCCGTATGTTGCCTTTCATCGGTCAATTTAGAATACTATGACGAATGGAAAGATGACCCATTATTCCTTCGTGATGTAGCAGAAATGCTTGACAATGTATTACAGTATTTTATTGATAATGCACCAGACACCGTTCAACGAGCAAAATACTCTGCTACAATGGAAAGAAGTATTGGCATTGGTGCTTTAGGTTATCATGCTTATCTACAAAAAAATAATATTCCGTGGGAATCAGCACAAGCAACAGGCGCAAATTTGAAAATGTTTAAGCACATCAGAGCGTATTTGGATCAAGCAAACATATATCTAGGAAAACAAAGAGGTGAAGCACCTGATGCCAAAGGCACAGGCCAAAGGTTTTCACATATGCTTGCTATTGCTCCTAATGCTAGTTCATCAATCATCATGGGTAATACCTCTCCTTCTGTTGAGCCATTTAGAGCTAACGCATACAGACAGGACACATTAAGTGGTTCACATTTGAATAAAAACAAATATCTGGATAAGATTATTAAGGAGAAATGTGATGCAGACAAAAAGCTCGACTACAATGAGATTTGGTCATCAATCATCGCAAATGACGGAAGTATTCAACACCTCGACTTTCTTGATGAATGGCAAAAAGATGTGTATAAAACCTCAATGGAAATCGACCAAAGATGGATTGTGGACCATGCAGCTAACAGACAAAGTTACATTGACCAAGCGCAGTCTATCAATCTCTTTTTTAGACCAGATGTTAATGTAAAATATCTCCATGCGGTTCACTATCAGGCATGGAAACAAGGATTAAAAACATTATATTATTGTCGTAGTGAAAAATTGGCAAAGGCTGATAAAGTCGCCAAGAAAATTGAAAGACAAGTAATAGAAGAAATCGACCTAAAACAATTGGCATCTGAAGAAGTTTGCCTAGCATGCGAAGGATAAAAAATGGTAAAAATAAAAAGCAACTTAATGCATGAAAGACAGAGTTTTAAACCCTTTCACTATCCATGGGCATATGAAGCATGGTTAAAACACGAACAGATTCATTGGTTGCATACCGAAGTTCCAATGTTGGAAGATGTAAAAGATTGGAAGAATAGATTGACACCAAGTGAGAAACAATTTCTTACACACATCTTCCGTTTCTTCACACAAGGTGATGTGGATGTGGCAGGTGGATATGTAAAGAATTATCTACCATATTTCCCACAACCAGAAGTTCGCATGATGTTATTAGGCTTTGCGGCTCGTGAAGCACTACACATTGCGGCCTATTCACACCTCATAGAAACATTGGGTCTACCAGATACCATGTATAATCAATTTTTAGAGTATGATGCAATGAAACAGAAACACGATTATGTGTTAGATATTTCGGATCAAAATTCTACAAAACAAAATACAGCCAAACATATTGCCGTGTTCTCAGCATTTACAGAAGGTATGCAATTGTTCTCATCATTCATTATGTTGTTGAACTTCCCACGCAATGGCACAATGAAAGGCATGGGTCAAATCGTTACATGGTCAATCGTTGATGAAACCATGCATACTGAATCCATGATTAAATTGTTTAGAACTTACATTGAAGAAAACAAAGAAATTTGGAATGATGAACTCAAAGGCGAACTCTATACAATTGCAGAACGCATGGTTACATTAGAAGATAAGTTTATTGACTTGGCATTCCAAATGGGTGATATGCAACGCCTAAGTAGTGAAGATGTAAAAAAATACATTCGTTACATCGCAGACCGCAGATTGATTAGTCTTGGTCTCAAAGGTATCTTTAAAGTTAAAAAGAATCCATTGCCGTGGGTTGAAGAAATGGTCAACTCACCTGTGCATGGAAACTTCTTTGAGAACCGAGTTACCGATTATGCCAAGGGCGCCTTGTCAGGAAATTGGGATGATGTATGGGGTAAAGCCGCTTGATATCACTAATATATTTGCTTGTATGCACACATATTACAATTATTTGTGTAACACTATTTTTACATAGAGGTCAAGCACACAGGGGTATTCAATTTCACCCACATCTTAGTCATTTCATGCGTTTTTGGTTATGGTTAACAACCGGTATGATTACGAAAGAATGGGTTGCGGTTCATCGCAAACATCATCAAAAAACTGATGTTGAAGGTGACCCACATTCTCCACATCGTGAAGGTATCTGGTCTATATTGTTTAGTGGTGTTTATTACTACATACAAACATCAAAAGACAGAGACATGGTTCAAAAATATGGTGTTGGTACACCAGATGATTGGATTGAAAAAAATATATACTCTAAATTTCCATACGCTGGAATTACTTTGTTATTGCTCATAAATTTACTTTGTTTTTCGTGGTGGGGAATTTGGGTTTGGGCAATTCAAATGATTTGGATTCCATTTTGGGCTGCAGGTGTGATTAATGGCATAGGACATTATTATGGTTACAGGAACTATGACACTAAAGACAAATCAACAAATATAATTCCGTGGGGTATTTTAATTGGTGGTGAAGAATTGCATAATAATCATCATGGTGACCCTGCAAATCCAAAATTGAGTAGAAAATGGTTAGAATTTGACATTGGTTGGATGTGGTTCAATATATTCAAATTTTTAAAGTTGGTAAAATAAATGCATTACAAAAGCATATTCATTAGTGATGTGCATTTGGGAACTAAAGATTGTAAAGCCGAATTACTGAATAACTTTTTAAAACATAACACCTGTGAAACTCTATATCTTGTAGGTGATATTATTGATGCGTGGAAGATTCAGAAAAACAAGTGGCGGTGGAAACAATCCCATACAAATGTTGTGAGGCGTATTTTAGGTTACGCTAAAAGAGGAACAAAAGTTGTCTATGTTACAGGCAACCATGATGAGTTTTTACGACCAATGATACCATATGGTCTTACATTTGGTCAAGTAGAGATATGTAATCAAATCGAACACATTGGTGTTGATGGTAAACACTATCTTGTCACACATGGTGATTTGTTTGATGGTATAACAAGAATTGCTAAATGGTTATCTTTCTTAGGTGATTCGGCATATGATTTTGTATTAAATCTAAACAGTAAGTTTAATTGGTGGCGACACAAATTTGGCCTTAGTTATTGGTCATTAAGTCGTTATCTAAAATATAAAGTCAAACGAGCCGTAGATTTTATGTTTCAATTTGAAAGAAATCTTGCAACACATTGTAAGAAAAAAGGATATGATGGTGTTATCTGTGGGCATATACATCATGCAGAGATAAAAGAAATTGATGGCGTAATGTATATGAATGATGGTGATTGGGTTGAATCCTGCACCTCATTAGTAGAACATATGAATGGTAAATGGGAAATTATAACTTGGACAGAATTAATACAGAATGAAAAAAATATTAATAATAACTGATAACCTACCAGACCAAGTCAATGGTGTTGTTACGACCTTTACAAATATTGAGAAGAATCTTGTTTTGGATGGGTATAGCGTTTTATACCTTAATCCCAGGCAGTTCAAGTATTTTGATTGTCCAGGCTACTCTGAAGTTAAACTTAGCCTTCCTTGGAAAATCGGCCAGAAGATTAAGGAGATGGATGCGGATCATATACACATCGCCACGGAAGGTCCTATTGGTTTGTTTGCTCGATTTTATCTTAACAAACATAGGATTGTTTACAATACTTCTTATCATACTAAATTCCCTGAGTTTTTAAAAAAGATATATGGCATACCTGAAGGCATTACATACAAATACCTAAGATGGTTTCATAAAGATTCCAAACAAGTGTTGGTGCCAACAGAAGAATTAAAAAATGAATTAGAAGAAAAGAAATTTAAAAATTTAAAAGTATGGACAAGAGGCGTTGATACAAAAATTTTTAATTCAAAAAGGCGTTCATTAGTTCCAAACGGACAAAATTATATTGTATGCGTAAGTCGTGTTTCAAAAGAAAAAGGATTAGATGATTTTTGTCAATTAAAAGGCAACAAAGTATTGATTGGTGATGGACCATATCTCAACACACTTAAAGAAAAATATCCAAATGTTATATTTCTTGGAGTTAAAAAAGGTGTTGAATTGGCAGAATGGATTGCAAATGCAGATGTGTTTGTATTTCCATCAAAGACCGATACATTTGGTATTGTGATATTAGAATCAATTGCATGTGGTACGCCTGTGGCATCATACATACAACCAGGTCCTTTAGAAGTTATAGAACCAATGTATAATGGAATGTATAGTGATAATTTACAACATTCGGTGACGGCATGTTATCAGATTAATCGCAATGAAGTTTATAAATCGTCCAAAAAATGGACATGGGAAAATTCAACAAAACAATTTAAAGAGGCATTAGCATGAAATTTTATCTTCTCTTAGCATTAACAGCTGCAATTGTATTACCGGCTCACGCACAAAAAACACCACAAGGAGTAACCTATGACGCTCAGATTGTCCGTGTAAGCGATGGCGATACTGTGGTCATAGCGGCACCTTTTCTTCCCGCACCACTTAAACCTGAGCTTGCCGTCAGAATATTCGGCGTTGACACTCCAGAAAAAGGATTTCGTGGCCAATGTGAATCAGAAAAACAACGAGGTGAAGCCGCTTCTCAATTTACAAAAGCCGCCATTACCAAATCTACCAAGCGTCAAGTTGTGTTGTATGGCTGGGATAAATTTGGTGGCCGTGTCTTGGGTGATATCATTTTAGATGGTCAGTCACTACGCACAGGTTTAATTCAAAATGGTTTCGCTAGAGAGTATTTTGGTGAAGCAAAACAATCATGGTGTAACTAATGGCATCTCTACATCATATTTGCGATAATTGCGGTTCTGAATTCACAATCAAATACGATGAGAATCAAGCAGAAGATTCACCACATTATTGCCCATTTTGTTGTGAAATGATTGTTGATATTGATGATTATGAGGAAGAAGATGAATAAGTACCAGTATGACATGGTACTTTCATAATACAGCACAAGAGTTTACAGAAGAAGATATAAACGACAATTTCGGATTCGTCTATCTTATTACGCACAACCCAACAGGCCGCAAATACATTGGTAAAAAATTCTTTACCAAAGCGGCCACTCGCCAAGTCAAAGGCAAACGAAAAAAGATTCGTAAGTCCTCTGATTGGGAAAACTATTGGGGTTCCAACAAAAAACTACAAGAAGAAGTTAAAGAAAACGGGAGTGAAAACTATACCCGTGAGATTCTGCATCTTTGCAAATCCAGAAGTGAGTTATCTTATTGGGAAACATATGAGATATTCAGTCGCCATGCATTAATGAGTGATGCTTACTATAATGAGTGGGTGAGTTGTAAGATTCGTAAGGACCATGTATTCAAATCTTAACGGAGGACACCAATACTTATAGTTTTTAATGACCTAGTAAGTCAACAAAAAGGTAAAAATTAACAATAATCGCCGAAAAGGACTACGCATGGCTCGTAAGCAAGTAGCAAATACTGAAGTTATTAACACAACAGCCAAATCAACCAATCATCTGAAAATACGGATTGATGACTTAAAAACATTCGAACCTCTTACAGAAAATCAAAAACTATTTTTTGATGCCTACAAAAGACAAGACTACTTCATCGCACTTCACGGTGTGGCAGGTACAGGTAAAACATTCTGTGCCTTATACAAAGCAATTGAAGAAGTCCTTGACAAAGCAAATCCATTCCACAAAATCATTATCGTAAGGTCTGCGGTGCAAAGCCGTGAGATTGGTCATCTGCCTGGTGATGTAGATGAGAAAATGGATATCTACGAACAACCATATCGCCAAATCTGTCACACACTCTTTGGTCGCCACGATGCATATCTAAGGTTAGAAGAACAACACCACATTGAGTTTATATCTACATCATTCATTCGGGGAATGAGTTTTGACGATGCCATTATTATTGTAGATGAAATGCAGAATATGACCTTTGAAGAAATTGATACAGTAATGACCCGTGTTGGTTATCGTTCAAAAATTATCTGGTGTGGTGATTATCGGCAAACCGACTTGAATAAGAAAAAGAATGATGTATCAGGTATTCTTAAATTTTTTGATATTGCACATCACATGAAGGCATTTACAAGAATTGAATTTACTGCCGATGATATTGTGCGGTCGTCATTGGTTAAAGATTATATCTTGGCAAAAATGCGATACGAAGATGCCGTTTCATAAGGTAAAAAACTTAGACTTTTGCCTCTAAACCATGTTGCAATGCAATATAATAAACTAAATAAGATTGTGATGCTTAATCAAGGTCACATCTTATCATTTTATTAATCGTCTAAAGGAGATTTACCATGCTATCATACGCAAATTCATTTATCGACACCGTTCAAGGTGCAAAAACTCAATTTTTGAACACAGTCGTTACCGAAAAATCAGTTCGTGAGCCACTACAAGCATTTGTTGATGCTCAAACTTCATTTGCAAAAGAAATTGCAAAAATTTCTGATACAGTTTACAATCAAACAGTTTCCCAAGTAGAAAAATTTACTGCGAAGAAAGTATGAAAAAATTCTTACGCTCAGTATATATTTTCTTTAAAGGTATTGGTTATGCTCGTGCAGCTTCAATGCACGCTCGTATGGGTGACCATAAAAAAGCAGTAGAGATTATGAAAGAATACGAGAAATGCAGGTAAATAACTGGATACCTATGACCGATGAAGATTGGGATTGGGTTAACGGAAAAGTACCAGTTCCAAAGTGAGGTTCTTCGGTTGCATACATAATCATATGCAGCCGAAAACCCGACCAATTCCATCAAAGCGCCACCTTGAAGTGTCCGCAAAGACCAAATCATGGCATCCAGTCGAGCGCAATGGCTGGATTATCAAGTTTTCTCAATACAGAGATTCCAATATACTTTTATTCATAGTTTCCAGATTTACTGGCCAAACGATTGTTCGGTACTTCCCACATGAGGATGAAGCGGTATTGTTTATTAACATGGTGGTCGAATTAAGTGCCGATGAGGTTTACGACCTATAAATACATAAATAGAAGATAAATTATTCAACCTCTGATAGAGATAAAATATGCCTATTTCAAAAATAGTTACGAATTCGCTTGCAAATAGTCTTTCCATTTCAGCAAATACTGGTTCTGCATCCGCACCTGCAATATCTCCAACCGGTGATACCAACACAGGCATTTTCTTTCCCGCAGCAGATACGATTGCCTTTGCAGAAGGTGGTGTTGAGAGTATGCGTATCACTAGTAATGGTGATGTAGGTATTGGTACTAGTAGTCCACAAGCAAAATTTCATGTAGGCTCTAACACAACGGCTCCAGGATTTGGCACTACAAGTGAGATGGTATATAACATAGGGACAAGTCAGCCAGAATTTTTAGTAAGACAGACTGGTAGCAGTGTTGTCTGCTCAATTGCCGCTGATGGCACCGGTGGGTATGTAAGAACGGCGACAAATCACCCTTTGCGATTTCTAACAAACAATGCAAACCAGATGAATCTTACTGCTGCTGGCCTGTTGCAATTTAATTCAGGTTACGGTTCAGTCGCTACTGCATATGGCTGTCGTGCATGGGCAAAATTTGATGGCGCCGCTGACACCATTAGTGGAAGCGGCAACATTAGTTCCATAAGTGATACTGGTTTTAGCACATATCGTGCTAATTTTACCAATAATTTAGTTGATGCAAATTACGCAGTTGTTACGGCTGGCCAACATAATAATTATGCTGGTGCATCATTAGGTGCAGGTGGATCAAACGCTGTTGGCGATAGCAATACAACTTCGTATGTTGCCCTAGAATCTAGGGATTTAAGTAACAACGGTAACGAACCAAACGAACTTTTCTTTGCGGTGTTTAGATAATATGAATAAACGAATAATTTACCCTACTGATGGCGGCGGCGTAGCCATTGTTATCCCGTCTCCTGAGTATCTTGCCGAGCACACTATTGAAGAACTTGCCGCCAAAGATGTACCTCAAGGCAAACCATACAAGATTGTGGATGTTGCCGACATACCTACTGATAGAACATTTAGAAACGCTTGGGAATATACAGCATGAGTATAACAATTAATTTAACAAAAGCAAAAGAAATTGCTCACGAAAAACGCCGTGCGGCTCGTGCTGAAGAATTTAAGCCACATGATGAAGTCATTATGAAACAGATTCCTGGTAATGATATGGCCGAAGCCGAAGCAGCAAGACAAGCTATTCGTGAAAAATATGAAGAATTGCAAACACAAATGAATAGTGCAGAAACAGTTGAAGAACTAAAAGCGCTTTTACCACTAAAAGCGCTTTTACCTTAAAAAACAATATACTAGAATAACCCTGCCTTGTGCAGGGTTTTTAAATTGCCTCACTTTGCCATGATTCTCTGATATACTCTCCATATGATTGTCAAAGGCAAACTCTCAAAATCTCAATTGTCGGCAATCGACTTCTTTGCCGATGCACTCTTGACAAATCAACTCAAAAAGCATATAATTATCCATGTGAAGTTCCGCAAAAATCTGGATGCCCTAGGTCTTACCGATGTTGAAGATTACAACAAATCAGGTAAACCTAGAGAATTCGTATTGGATATCAATCGCAATCAAAGCGAAGAAGAAATCATTCACACCCTAGCCCACGAAATGGTGCATGTTCGACAGTATGCCTATGGTGAGTTAAACGAAGAAGCAACTTACTGGTGCGGTGAGACATGTGCCAGAGATTTAGAGTATCATCAACAACCTTGGGAAATCGAAGCACATGATGTTGGTGATATCATTTTTAATGACTACATGGAGAAACACTATGTTAAATGCTGTTGAAGAATTTCCAGGCCAAATACGGCAATTAGAAGATTATATCACCATTCTCGAAAAAGAGGTTGAGCGATTGCGAGAACGCTGTGCAAGTTTGGAGGCTCAAGTATATGGAGGCTCCACGAAATGAAACAAATCCCTTTAGATTTGAACTATGAAGGATGCGAGAAAGTTAAAATGAACAAATACATAAGTCTATTCAAACAATGGATATTTGGAATCATACTACTGATTCTATCGCCATTTATAATTTTATTAGGAATTCTATCGTCAATAGTGTTTAAATTGCCAATTTGGATTTTTCTATTATTCAATGAATTTTGGCTCGAATATAGGAAAAAAGAAAAATGAATAATTATTGGGGCGAACCTGATGACGAACCATTGCCAGATTGGATGAATCCAAAGACCTATCAAAACGGCGGTCAACCGAAGAAACGAGGCAAATCACTTGAACAGATTGCCGAAGAAGTATTGAAAAAACCTGCGGTTCCAATTATACTGAGAGAACCTACTATTGGAGATTAACAATGGAAAAAGCACATTATGAAGAAATACAATTATCCCATGAATTGGTCAAAGCAATAGCACAAGAAAATCTACCAATGTCCGAAGCGACACAAAAAGCCTATATGAAACTATTGGAACACTACGCCAAGGAAATTGAAGAAGGTATTCAATGACCTATTCATGGAAAGATGCGGACCATGACTGCCACTATTACTTCAAAGATGACAATGGCCTGATTGTAGGTCAAGTCCATAAGATTGCTCATACCAAGATATTTGTGGCCGTTGCAATTATTATTAATGAAGAAAAATACCTAGGTCGTTATGTGACATTAGACTTTGCCAAGACCGCAATTTCAGACTATTGGGATATACAAGGAAGGACGCTTTTAGATTGTGATTACCACCGAGAAACTTAAACAAGAAAACGATGTATTGCTCTTTGCCATGTTAGGCGATAGGAAACTGGTCGAACAATGGTGGCATCGTCCAAACAAAGGGTTTGACGGTGCTCATCCAATTGATGTTGACCCACAAAAAGTGCAAGAATATTTAATCTCTAAAGCCTATGGAGAATGGTGATGAATATATTACAGGCCGCAATTGATAGTTTATGGTACTGGACCTATGGGCTTATCGTAGGTTGGGGTGCATCCTTTACCATTGCCGTAGGCCTGATAATACTCCTATTCATACGATACTA